>ENA-ORUG01000296-ORUG01000296.1-human-gut-metagenome-genome-assembly--contig:-NODE-296-length-61010-cov-4.149438_pt1 | contig 61010 bp, 60 predicted proteins | sample MGYA00242079_ERZ509207 | MGnify/ENA primary metagenome ERZ509207 (study PRJEB26280, sample SAMEA2338780) | human gut metagenome | biome: human gut; feature: human-associated habitat; material: faeces...
GCTGCGCCGCTTATATCCGCTTCCTTCCGCGAACTCACTTGCAAAACCAGCAAGCTCAAACACACTCACGGAAGCGGGCTATGCTCGCAGCCACAGAAAATTAACCTATCGTCCGGCATCCGTCTTTTGCTGAAAGTTTTCTTTACGTTATGAAATAAAAATATTATAATAAAAAACAAGATGCATAATTGTGAGAGTACGAAGTACGAAACAATTCGTATGGCATCTTTTGACCCCACCATCTAATTTATTTTCTATTAGATACTTTCGGATTCTTTGATTATAACAAAATAACTATTTTGAAATGTTCCGAAAGTATATTAATATTTAATCTGAGAGAAGAACACAAATATGAAAACTGATACAATCGCAGCGATTGCAACCGCCATGTCCAATTCCGGTATTGGAATCGTCCGCATCAGCGGAGATGAAGCGTTAGAAGTTGCAGATCGCATTTTTCGTCCAAAAAAGGGAAGCCGCAAGGTTTCCGATATGGAGACACATACCATCCATTATGGCTATGTGGTAGACGGTGAAGAAGTAGTAGATGAAGTTATGCTTCTGATCATGAAAGCACCACGCAGTTACACCTGCGAAGATACCATCGAGATTGACTGTCACGGTGGTGTTCTGGTTATGAAAAAAATACTGGAAACAGTTTTAAAATATGGAGCCCGCCCGGCAGAACCGGGGGAGTTTACAAAACGGGCATTCTTAAACGGACGTATTGATCTGTCTCAGGCAGAGTCCGTAATCGATGTAATTAACGCCCAGAACGAACTGGCCCTGAAGAGTTCCGTCAGCCAGTTACAAGGCGCCGTGTTGGAGAAAATAAAGGACATCCGTGCCGTTGTACTGCATGAGATTGCCTTTATAGAATCTGCTCTGGATGACCCGGAGCACGTCTCACTGGATGGCTATCCGAAACAGTTACACGGAATCATGAGCGATGCCCATGCCAAAGTAAAAAAACTGCTGGATTCTTCCGATAACGGAAAAATGTTAAAGGAAGGTATCAATACAGCCATCGTCGGCAAACCAAACGCCGGTAAATCTTCCCTGCTGAATATTCTGGTAGGTGAGGAGCGCGCTATCGTTACAGAGATTGCCGGTACAACAAGAGATATTCTGCAGGAGCAGATTCAGATCGGCGGCATAGGATTAAATGTCATTGATACCGCCGGAATCCGTGACACAGAAGATATCGTGGAAAAAATAGGTGTCAACAAATCCAGAGAATATATTGAAAAAGCAGATCTCATTATTTATGTAGTGGATTCTTCCACAGAGTTAGATGAGAACGATCAGGAGATCATTGAGGCCATTCAGGACAAAAAGGCCATCGTTCTTCTAAACAAATCGGATCTGGATGCAAAGACAGATGCAACCGTGTTGGAGAAGCGTCTGAATAAACCGATTCTTTCTATTTCAGCGAAAAACAACACCGGAATCCATGAATTGGAAAAACTCATTGAAGAGATGTTTTTCAGCGGAAAACTGTCCTTCAATGACGAAGTATATATCACAAATATCCGTCAGAAAAATGCTCTGGCAGAGGCAGAGAGCAGTCTGAAAATGGTGTTACAGAGCATAGACGACGGAATGCCGGAAGATTTCTTTACGATTGATATGATGAATGCCTATGAGGTTTTAGGCACGATCATCGGCGAATCTGTCGGTGAGGATCTGGTAAATGAGATCTTCAGTAAATTCTGTATGGGTAAATAGAGCAACAGTTCACTCATCATATGTATTAAAATCAATCATGCCTGCATGAGGAGATATCTGGGTACATAATGATGAAGGGAGCGCCTTTTTATAAGCAAAAGAGTTCGCTGTGCGAACGCTCCTTCCTGAATGATAATTCAAGAAGGATTGGAAAAGTCCTGAAAAGACGGTTTGCGAATGGCGCGTGTGAACTGTGAAACAATATACAAGGAGAAATATATGCCAGTTGTAAAAGAAAATTATGATGTTTGTATCGTCGGTGCAGGTCATGCAGGCTGTGAAGCCGCCCTTGCCTGCGCACGACTGGGACTGGAAACCATTCTTTTTACCATCAGCATTGAAAGCGTAGCCATGATGCCGTGTAATCCGAATATCGGAGGCAGCTCCAAAGGCCATCTGGTACGCGAGATCGATGCCTTAGGCGGTGAGATGGGCGTCAATATTGACCATACCTTTATCCAGTCTAAAATGTTAAATAAATCAAAAGGACCTGCTGTTCATTCCCTGCGTGCACAAGCAGACAAAGCCGATTACAGCGCCAGAATGAGACAGGTATTACAGAACACCGATCATCTGACACTGCGTCAGGCAGAAGTTACCGAACTAATGGTGGAAGATAAGCAGATTCGCGGTGTGAAAACGTTTTCAGGTGCAGAGTATTATGCAAAAGCAGTTGTACTTTGTACCGGTACTTATCTGAAAGCCCGCTGTCTCTACGGAGATGTTGTCAACCACACCGGTCCAAACGGACTGCAGGCAGCCAACCATCTGACCGATTCTCTGGTTGCAAACGGCATTGAAATGTTCCGCTTCAAAACAGGTACACCAGCTCGTATCGACAGACGTTCCGTTGATTTTTCCAAAATGCAGGAGCAGTTCGGTGATGAGAGAGTCGTGCCATTCTCATTTACAACCAATCCGGATGATGTCCAGATTGATCAGGTAAGCTGTTGGTTAACATATACTAACGAAAAAACGCACGAAATCATTCGCGAAAATTTAAGCAGATCCCCGCTTTTTTCCGGTATGATCGAAGGAACCGGTCCGCGTTACTGTCCGTCTATCGAAGACAAAGTAGTAAAATTTGCAGATAAAAACCGTCACCAGGTATTCATTGAGCCAGAAGGAATTCATACCAATGAAATGTATATCGGCGGCATGTCCAGTTCCCTTCCGGAAGATGTACAGTACGCGATGTATCACACCGTACCGGGATTAGAGAATGTCAAGATTGTAAGAAATGCCTACGCAATTGAGTACGACTGTATCAATCCGCGTCAGCTGTATCCGTCTCTGGAGTTTAAGGAAATCTCCGGCCTGTTCAGTGGTGGACAGTTCAACGGAAGTTCCGGATATGAAGAAGCAGCCGCTCAGGGATTGATTGCAGGTATCAATGCCGCCATGAAAATAAAAGGCAAAGAGCCTCTGATTCTGGATCGTTCCGAATCCTACATTGGTGTACTGATTGATGATCTGGTTACAAAAGAAAACCATGAGCCATACCGTATGATGACTTCCCGTGCAGAATACAGACTGTTACTTCGTCAGGATAACGCTGATCTGCGTCTGACCAGACACGGTTATGAAGTTGGATTAATTCCACAGGAACGTTATGATTATGTTGTGAAAAAAGAACAGCTCATCGAAGAAGAAGTACAGCGTGTAGAAACTGTTCATTTAGGAGCATCCGCACCGGTACAGAAATTAATGGCAGAATATAACAGTCAGCCACTCAATACCGGTACATCCCTTGCAGAACTGATTCGTCGCCCGGAATTAAATTATGATGTTTTGGCACCAATCGATCCGGAACGTCCGGAACTGACAGAGGATGTTCGTGAGCAGGTAAATATCAATATTAAATATGACGGATATATTAAACGCCAGATCAAACAGGTAAAACAGTTTAAGAAACTGGAAAGCAAAAAGCTGCCACCAAACTTTGATTACAATCAGATCAGTGGTTTGCGTATGGAAGCACAGCAGAAGCTAAACCTGTATCAGCCAATTTCCATCGGACAGGCTTCCCGTATTTCCGGTGTGTCTCCGGCGGACATTTCTGTCATTTTAGTATATCTGGAACAGTTACACTATCAACAGAAAAAAGAACAGGATAAATAGACGTATGAGTTATGATCTGACTAAATTCAAACATGGTCTGGAAGAACTGAATATCACTTTGACAGACGAACAGATAGAACAGTTTCTACGGTATTATGAAATGCTTGTAGAAAAAAATAAAGTAATGAACCTTACCGGCATTACAGAATATGAAGAGGTTATTCAAAAACATTTTCTGGATAGTCTTTCTCTGATCCGCGTAATTCCGGATATTGCCAGCCAGGAACTGACCGTCATCGATCTTGGAACCGGTGCGGGATTTCCGGGACTTCCATTAAAGATTGCCTTTCCGGAATTAGAGATTACCCTGATGGATTCTCTGAACAAACGAATCCTGTTTTTACAGGAAGTAATTAATGCACTAGATCTGAAAAAAGTATCTGCCGTTCACGGAAGAGCAGAGGAGATGGCTTCCAATGCTGCACACAGACAACAGTATGATATCTGTGTTTCACGTGCAGTCTCCAATCTGGCAGTACTAACAGAATACTGTTTACCATTTGTAAAAAAAGGTGGATTATTTGTTTCCTACAAATCTGCAGATTCCGATACAGAAATTCAGGAAGGGAAAAAAGCAATTTCCATTCTTGGTGGAAAACTTACTTCCGTAGACAAATTTCAGTTACCGGATTCCGATCTGGGACGTGCTCTGGTTTGTATCAAGAAAACAAAAGATACACCGAAGAAATACCCGCGAAAAGCAGGTACACCTGCAAAGTTACCACTTAAATAACAAGATGTTGAAAAATGGCAGTTCTATTTTTCTGAATTTATGAATCAAAAAGACACAGCAGAAATGTTTCACGTGAAACATATTTGCTGTGTCTTTTTATAATTATGAATGAAGAATAATATTTACCAGATGTACGAACTTATCTGGTGCTTCCATCTGAGGGAGACAAGTAGTATTTGCAATATACGCATCTTCAATTGCCGGATTGAACTCCTGATAATCGTTAATTACATCTTCAATAAACGGATGCTCTTTTCCACCGATCAGGCAAATGCTATTGTTAATCTTCTTAATTGCAGATACAACATTAATATTGGTGTAGTAACTCTTGATGCTTGCAAGCAAATATTTTCCACCACCATCACCGATATGTGCAGCCTGATAATATGTCTGGATTGTTTTTTCAGAAACCATATGCCCTTTGTAATAATAGTTATTTACAAATGTATCAATGATTCGATTCTTACTTACTTCCATATTATAAATAAACGTACCAATGATCGGCAGTTCAATCAAGAACTTCAACATATTTTTTCTGCGTCCCGGTGCTTTTGCCAGCTCATATAAATCTGTCGGTGTTACACCAACGATCTTGTCATAATATTTAGATTCCATCTGACATCCCATGATTACAAAGGAAAGGGAATCTCCAGTAGCAATAACATCTGTCTTTTCTCCAATTACTGCATGAATAAAATCATTTACTAACTGAACATACAAATAATTGGTGTAGGTCATATTCGGTTTCTCAGAACGTCCACATCCCAATAAATCAATGGCATACACAGTATGATCCTCAGACAGTTTCTTAATCACGGCCTCCCATTCATAAGAAGATGAGGTCGAATCTAAATCATGGATCAACAATACCGGCTTTCCTTTTCCGCTTTTTGTATAATAAATATTTCCATATTTCCAGTGATAGTATTTTCCACCACCGGTTGGTAAATGGTCTGTCATATGTGAGAAAACACTGATCAGCTTATTAATAACAATAATCAGACCAGCCACAATACATAGTAATAATGCGCTATTCTTAATATGTTTTTTCATCAATAAACCCCTTTCGCACTTAGTCATTTTAATACCTATATTATAATCCATTGCTCCTTGAGATACAAATACTTTTTTATATATCATTCACTCCATCCCATAAATTTGTAAACGTTTCACGTGAAACATTATAACTTACATTTTTTATTTTCCATCTGCATTTTTTTAATATCCCCACAACATTTTCAACTCTCATTTATGTTTCACGTGAAACATTTTCCCCATCCACTTCTATTTTTATCCATGTTTCACACTTTTTTAGATGTTTCACGTGAAACATTTTGTTTTTTTGTAGATATCCATTTTAAAAAGTGTTATACTCAAAAAAGTAATTATTTCACAGTATAAAAATGCCAATGATGTGTAGATGTGCAGTGATTCCCCAAAAATATATCATCTTACAATGATCTGGATCACGTAACATATCATAAGTCTCACACATGTATAGCTGGTTTTCTTCATAAATACTGATGAAATTAGAGTATAACTAACAGGAATGAGGAAACTTATGGGAAGAATTATTGCAATTGCAAATCAGAAGGGTGGCGTTGGAAAAACAACCACAACCATTAACCTTTCTGCCTGTCTGGCAGAAGCCGGCAAAAAAGTACTGACAATTGACATGGATCCACAGGGAAATACCACCAGTGGATTAGGTGTCGATAAAAACGAATGTGAAAATACGGTCTATGAATTAATTCTTGGAGAGTGCGATTTTCAGGAATCTCTTGTACATACAGAATTTGAAGGTCTGGATCTGATTCCCTCCAATGTCAATCTGGCAGGAGCAGAGATTGAATTATTAAACATTGAGAACCGTGAATATGTACTTCACAACGAAATTGAAAAAGTAAAAGATGATTATGATTTTATCATCATCGACTGCCCTCCTTCCTTAAATATGCTTACTGTCAATGCTATGACAACTGCCACAACCGTTCTGGTACCAATTCAGTGCGAATATTATGCACTGGAAGGTCTGACACAGTTAATGTACACCATCAATCTGGTGCAGGAACGACTGAATCCATTATTAAAAATGGAAGGCGTCGTATTTACCATGTATGATGCACGTACAAATCTTTCTCTCCAAGTTGTGGAAAATGTCAAAGAAAATCTGGACACAACCATTTATAAAACCATTATTCCGCGAAATGTAAGACTGGCAGAAGCACCAAGTCATGGAAAACCGATCAATGTATATGATTCACGGTCAACCGGTGCCGAAAGCTACCGTTTACTTGCGCAGGAAGTAATAGACAGAGAGGACGATTAATTAATATGGCAGCAAAAAAAGGTGGGCTCGGAAAGGGATTGGATTCCCTTCTCGTCAACAAAGTAAATAAGACAGAAGCTACAGAAAAGCCTGCTGCAGCTTCCACCACAACAGCTACAAAGAAACGGAGTACAAAAAAGGAAACACCTGACAGTATGGTAAAAATCTCTCTGGTGGAACCAAACCGGGAGCAACCAAGAAAGCATTTTGATGAGGATGGATTATTAGAACTGGCAGAATCCATCAAACAATATGGCATTTTACAGCCGTTGTTAGTGCAGGAAAAGAACGGATATTATGAAATCATTGCAGGAGAACGCCGCTGGAGAGCAGCAAAACTGGCTGGTTTAAAAGAAGTACCTGTCATTATCCGCAAACTTAGTAATCAGCAGATTGTAGAGATTTCACTGATTGAAAATATCCAACGTGAAGATCTGAATCCGATTGAAGAAGCACAGGCTTATCGCAGATTAATGGAAGAATTTCATCTGAAGCAGGATGAAATCGCAGAACGTGTTTCCAAGAGTCGAACAGCAGTAACCAACTCCATGCGTCTGCTCAAGCTTTCCAAACAGGTTCAGCAGATGGTAATCGATGAAATGATTTCCACCGGTCATGCCCGCTGTCTGATTTCCATCGAAGATCAGGAACTGCAGCATCAGCTGGCGCTTCGTATTTTTGATGAAAAACTCAGTGTACGTGAAACTGAAAAACTGGTCAGAAAGCTGCTGCAGGGCAATGATACTCCAAAGAAACCGGAAAAAGATCCTGTATTATCCGCTATTTATGCAGATCTGGCAGATCAGATGAAACGTATCTTTGGAACCAAAGTAGAAATTCATCAGAAAAATGACCAAAAAGGAAAAATCGAAATCGAATATTATTCACAAGATGAATTAAACCGTCTGATTGAACTTATTCAAAGTATTAAGTAACCCCGTAACGTTTGCAGGACATCAGAACCTGACATCTGCCAGAAACTGAATACAATACACTGAAAATAAAATGCTCTGGAATCACAGATATCATCTGATTGTCCGCAATTTTTTTAAACAAGTGAGGATTAAACATTGGATTATTTAAAATTACATATTGAAGATCTGACCGGCATCAGCCTTGATGTGATCACTGCCGGTCTCGCCGCTCTTGTTCTGATTCTGATAATCATCATGATTGTAAACGGAGTCAAGATGCGCAAACTAAAAAAACGCTACGAAGCATTTATGTCCGGCAAGAATGCCGCTTCCTTAGAGGACACACTGGTAAAACGTCTGAATCAGGTAGATGATCTGATTGCTTCCGATGAAGAAACAAAACGCAAAGTTCAGATGGTTCTTGACCACCTTGACAACACTTACCAGAAAGTCGGACTTGTCAAATACGATGCCTTCAATGAGATGGGCGGCAAACTTTCCTTCTCCCTTGCACTGTTAAACCGCAAAAACGACGGATTTATCATCAACGCAATGCACAGCAGAGAAGGATGCTACACTTATATCAAAGAGATTATCAACGGCAACTCTGTGATCATGCTTGCAGATGAAGAAAGAGAAGCCCTTGATATGGCATTGGAAAACACCTACGAGCAGGGAAAATAGTCTATGATACATACATTTTTAAGATCTATTGGATTTCGCGATCTTACAAAAAATGCAGAACTGTATCCCGTATTGGAATCCATTTTGAATCGTCCGGATGATCAGACCATCGTAACTGATGAACATGGAAATGAATTTGCATGTTTCTCCAAAAACTTTGGAACTGACATCGGCATAACCGTTTGTGGAAATTTCATCAACGACAAAGAATTTCGCATGGAATATTATTATCCTTATCTGCATGGTTCTCAGATTACCACAAATGAGATGATTGAAATCGAACGCCATGCGGGAAGAGAATCATTTGCCGGAATCTGCGATGAATTAAAATTAGGTGTCACACTGATTTTTTATATTGAAAACATCGCAGATGTGCTTCATGAGAAAAAATATGTGCTTCATGGCACACGGGGACCGGAGAACGCTGTATTAGCAGGTCTGTCCACCGGTGGAAAAATTCTGCTGCCGGTTATGAAAACAAGCAAGATGCTGGCAAACAAAGAAAAATCTTCCGAACAGAGGTTAAATCTGATAAAGCAGGCACGGGACGGAAACAAAGGTGCCATGGAAAACCTGACCATGAATGACATGGATCTGTACTCCTCCCTTTCCAGACGTGTCATGAAGGAAGATGTTCTTTCCATCGTAGAGAGCAGTTTCATTCCATACGGAATCGAAAGTGATCAGTATGTTGTGATCGGAGAAATTCTGAATTTTTATGAAGCAGAAAACAATCTGAGCAATGAAAAGCTCTGGATTCTGACCCTCAACTGTAACAACCTGATTTTTGACATTTGTATCAACCAGAAAGATCTGCTAGGCGAACCAGAAGTAGGACGCCGTTTTAAAGGCAGAATCTGGCTACAGGGACATGTCAATTACGGGTATTAATTTCATACAGTGATACATTATATTAAATATAGAGCATTTCCTGTATACACAGACCACACAAAAACAAACACAGGAAATGCTTTATTATTTTTATTATGATAAAGTGCAAGAAAATACTTTTTTATAATAACATAACAATAGAAGTAACAATTTTACATAATGTAGGAACTGCCTTTTTATTACGATCGCATTTTTAGGATGAATGCTTGCAGAAAACATGGTTCTCTGCTATGATAGAGAAGTTAGCAATCATATTTTTATGTTCTCGTAGTTAAATGGATATAACAAGCGCCTCCTAAGCGGTTGTTGGAACGAAGACTTTTTGCTAACTGAATATGATGTGTCCCAGTACCTCAGTAGGATAGAGGGTTCGCCTCCTAAGCGAAACGCCGCAGGTTCGATTCCTGTCTGGGACGTGTGGTAAAAATCGCCGGAAGCCTGATTTTTCAAGGGTTTCCGGCATTTTTCCTTTTCAGACGGCTACACCGTTTTCGACTGGCATTCCAGTTTTCGGTATAGCCGTCTTTCCGTTTTTCCGTTTCTATTGTTTGCTAACAAAAAACATCTACCTGTGTGTCTGGCACAACATTTGGGACGATTTGCTAACAACTTGCTAACAACCACTGCTAACGGGCAGCGGAGACAAGAGCTGAAAGTTGCTCAGGTGACAGGTTCTTAAGGATAGCTGCCAGAGCTTCGCCGATATCCTCTGTTGCTGATGATTTCCCATTTTTAGCGGTAGGGCTGTAGAAGTCGGCTTCCATGCGAGCCGCGTTCTCGCGCCGGTTCTCGTCTTCAATTTCCGAGTAAACGTCTGTCACCATCTGGGCTTCGGCATGACCAGTATCTCCTTGGACGGACTTAATATCGCCCTGTGTCAGTTTGAGTTTGTACTTCGTGGAGAGATGGCGGAGCGAATGGAAGTCCACACGTTCGTATCCTGTCGTGTCACAAAAGACTTGCAGGCGCTTTCGGATGATGCGGCTCTCCACCGGATTTCCGTTTTCAAGGGCAACCACAAGATTGTAGTCATGGTAATCCGCTCCAAGAAACTCCTTTAGTTCCTCCTGATTTTTCCTATGCTCCACGAGCATGTGCGCCACGGTTTTCGGAAGCCATACCACACGGGTGCTGGTTTCGGTCTTCGGGGTCTTGAGTACGAGCCTAGTGGTGCAGTGTGGTTTCTGAGCGGGAAACGTGACGAGCACGTCCCGCTCGTTGAGTCTCTGCAAGGCTTCAATGGAAACACGAGCAACCTCCTTGTTGATGATGATGCGAGCGTTGCCGTTTTCAATAGATTCCTCGTCTATGAAAATGCAGTCCCATGTGAGACCGGTTATCTCCCCCACCCTGAGCGAACAGGAAAAAGCGAGGTTCATGGCGAGAGCCAGAATATCGTCCTCGACTCTTGGAAGTGCTTCGCGAAACGTGCTCACACTCCACACCTTCCGTTTCGTTTTCTTCATCGTCGGCAGGGTGGCAAGTTTTGCCGGATTCTGCATCATCGGGTCGAGATAGTTCCATTTCATTGCCTGATTGAGTGCAGAGCGGATAACGTCATGAATCTTCTTCACGCCGGAAGGCGCGACACATTTGCCGGTCTTTTTTTGGTTGGCAGGCGGAACGCGCTCGACGGAGAGCAGGTCGTTGTAATACTCCGAAAGGCATTCCGTGGTGATTTCAGACAGCTTCTTGTCCCCGATATATGGGTCAATGTAGTTCCTTATTAGCCCGGTCTTTCCGCTGTATGTGCTCATAGACCATTTCGACGTTCCGTACACTTTCACATAGTGCTTTAGGAACTCGCTGAAAGTGATATCGTCCTTTTGCGGCGTTATCGCGCTTTTTTGGGTCGGGGTTCTTCTGCGAACCGGCTCCGAGCCGCTATCGTGCTCATCGGTTCCGCCTTCTTTCCCCGTTTTTGCCTTTTCATCAGCTACTCTTTGAAAATACGTCTCCTCGTTAGGAACGATGGCCTGTCCGTATTTCTCCTGATAGAACTCTACAAAGACCTTGCGGCTCTTTGCTTCGCCAATCGTATCCACGGTGTCCCATTTTTGTTTCCGTTCTCCTTGTTCATTTACATACCAGTAGATAACGGAATACTTTGTTTTTCTCTGCTTGATTGCTGCCATATCGAATCTTCTCCTTGTCGGTTAATTTGGTTCCAACCAACTGTCGAAGGAGCTTTTGGATACCCGAATGGCTCTGCCGACGCGGACGTACTTGAACTGCCCGCTCTTCACGAGTGTATAGGCCACCTTGTCGCTGATGCCCAGCATTTCGGCGATTTCGCCTACCGTATAGGTTTTCTTCTCTTCGGTTCGATTGCGTTCCGATGCCATAATTTTCCTTTCCGGGAAAAAGGGCACCAGACAACCGCTTGACATTTTTATTATACCATGGCTGGTCAAGTAGTTTTCTGGTGTGCTGGTTTTCCCTATTTCTGGTTTTACTTGTTACAAGTAGCGCCTTTTACGGCTGAAACCTCAACATCGCACGCAAGAGCTTCGCCTGCATAAACGATTTCATCGAGAGGTCGATGCCGTAATCCCAGAAGCCATCCGCGTCGGTGTAGAACCCGGTGCAGAGTCCGTCCATGAAGTCGTTGAAGTAATCGAGCACCGCCCCGGCAGCAAGGGCATCTCCGCTTGTCGCGGCAACGACGGTATCGTAGTCAATCTTTCCCTTTGCCACGCGGGTCACCCCCTTCCGTCAGAATGTCCGCAAGACGGGCGAGCGCACGGGCGCGACGGTTCTGCACCGTGGAGCGCGGGAACCCCATGTCCTCACCGATACGCCTATCCGACCATCCGGCAAAATAGGAGAGCAGGATTATTGCCTGCTCCTCTGGGCAGAGTTTTTCCAGCGCATCCGCGAGGTCTTTATCTGTCACGCCGATAGGCTTTCCGGCGGCATCGAATACGGTTTCCCGCTCCGGCACGTCCTGCCAGTCCGCAAGGCTTTCAAGTTCGCTCCTTCTGAGGTCGCAGAACAGTACCTCGCGGTTGCGTCTCCTTTTGCGCTCCCTTAAAACATCCGTCCGAGCGTTCACGAGGGTCTTCCGGCAATAGGTCAGGAACATGCCGACCACTTCGTTACGGTTCGCTTTCTCTTTCGTCATCTTTTTTTCCTCCTTTCGGTATAGGCACGATTTCCGTGCCCTTTCCTGCCAAGAGGAAAAAGAAAGCCCCGCAGCGTCGATACGCTACGGGGCGCGGGGACGGTGCCGGGAAGGAAATCGGCACCAGAATCAGGAAGAAGCGGCTGATGCTTAAAAACCGCTCCGCTACGATTCTATCCCCTCGATTCCCAACTTCCGCTTGAAATCTTTGCGGTTCTTCATTCCGATTTCCCGACGGCGCGAGTTGCCGTCGTACTTCACCGGGAACCCGACCTCAACGATGCGGTCGAAGACACGTCCCCACGGGTCATCTGCCGTGGCGTTCAGGATTCTCTCGCGAAAGTCGAAGTTCGTCGTTATCACCATCGGTTTCCCCGCCTTGTAGCGTCCGTCGATAACGTCGTAGACGTGCTCCATGACGTACTCGGTGGAGCGCTGGGCACCGAGGTCTTCAAGGATGAGGAGGTCTGGGGCGAGGATTCTCTCAAGGTTCCCGGAACGCTTCTCGAAGGAGGATTCCATCAGGTTCACGACCTGCTTGATATCGGTCACGAGACAGGAGAACCCGCGCTCGATGACGGCGTTCGCGATGCAGGACGCATGGAAGCTCTTGCCCGTGCCGCGCTTCCCGTACAGGACAAGCCCCTCCGGGTCTTTCGGGTCGAAGGTCGCGGCAAATGCCTTGCATACGGTGCTCTGAGCCGCGTTCCTGCCGTCATCGGCATCGAAGGTGCAGAAGGCGTACCTGCCGGATGAGGGGAAGCACTGCTTCCTTAGCCGTTCCGTCCTGCGCCTTTTCTCCGCCCGCTCGGCTTCCTCGCGCTGCCTGTCCGCTTCCTCCCTCTGGCAGCGGCACATGGTCGGGACAAGGTGCGGCTCCTTGAAGATTCCGCCCGCCGGGAACATCCGCTCGCGTGGCTCTCCGCATTTCCCGCAGACGAGGATGCCGTCCGCGTCGCGATAGTCCTCGCCCGGCTTTCGTCCGTCCTGCTCCTTGGTTTTCGTTACGTTTTCACTCATTTACCTCGTCCTTTCTGCGTTACCCTGTCTGAGAGCCTGTCTACGGGACTTTGCAGTCTTGTTCGGGCAGTTGCTGCCACATGACATTTAACGTGTCATAGGCAGGCTCTCAGGCATTCTCAGGGGCATTTCTAGTACATGTTCTCGTCGATATATCCCTGAGCCGTCTCCCGGTCACAGCCCCATTTCGCCATGACCTCCTCGACGGAGGGGATTTTCCCGACCGCATTGGCCTTCGGTTCCGTGCGTGCGGGAGGGGTCGCGTCCTTCGGGCGCTCGTTCCTGTCCCAGACTGCGGCGAGTTTCTTCCAGTCATCGACGGGCTTGCCGGAGTTCGTGCGCCAGCCGCGTCCCTCGTTCACATCGAAGAAGCGGTCGGGGTCAACCGCGAATCCCATTTCTGCGAAGTGCGAGCGAACTTCCTCCCTTGTCGGGATTCCAGAACCTGTCGCTCCCTCCCCATCAGCTATAGCTGTAGATGTAGATGTATTCTTATATCTATCATCTATATTCTTAGGTCGTGACAGATTTTGTACATCGCCATTTTCGGCTTGTTCAGCCGTGCTACCTGCGGTTTCATTGGTATGTGGCGTGTACAGATTGTTGTACATTTCCGTGTACAGCTGTACGTCCATTTGTACACCATTTTGTACAGTGTACATTTGTACATTCTGTACACTTTGTACACCTTGTACATTGCCTTCCGCCTTCTGCACACCGCTTTCTTCCGGGATGGCAGGAGCGGGAAGCATGGCTGGGAGTTCCGAAAGGTATTTGTTGATAGTCACACGGCTAAGACCGGTGGCCTTGCTCATCTCGGTTTTCGTGGCGCTTGGGTGGGCGGCAAGGAAAGCGACAAGTTTCTCACGCTTCTTCTCGGAAGCTGACTTCCCACCGCTCTTTCTTGCACGCTCCTTGGCTTTGCGGCTCCGGTTTCCCTCGCGCATCGCGTCGATTGCCGGGGCGTTCTGGTTGAACTCCCAGTCCGCGATGGCGTAGATGCCATCCTCGCAGATGACAAGGCCGAGCTGCACGAGCGGCTGCACGCATTGCCGAAAGGCGGGAACGGTCTTCTTGGTGACCGCAGCAAGCATCTCGTCGGTGTAGGGAACGCTTTCGTGGAGAAGGAGCTTCCCGGCGCAGCCGCATTTCACCGCAAGCGATTGTAGACGGGCGAAGACGGTGTAGATGGAGTCCGCATTGTCCATCGCGTCGATGAGTAGGGCTTCCTGCGTGTCGAAGAACTCACTGTAGTCCCTGCGCCACGCTCCTCGGAGCTTCATCGGTACACCTCCGGGGTCTTCTTATCGCGTTCGGCTTCGGAGTAGGCGAGGTGGTCGAAGGGTGGGAACCTCGCGACAACCGCGAGGGCATGAGTGTACTTGGCGTGATTCGCCCGGTAGCCGAAGGAGGAGAGCATTTCCATGACTTCGGTATCCGTGAACGTGCCGTCATCGGTCACGATGGTGAACGTGCCGTCATCGTTTTTCGTGACCGTCCGCGTGTGGATTTTAGCCAGGGCGAGGACGAGTACGGTCGCGGAATCCCCATTCGGCTCATGGTCGATGAGCGTCATCTCAGGTGTCTCGTAGAAGTTCAAGGGGATGTAGTAGTAGTAGTAGCTGAAATCCATGGTGCTCCTTTCTGCTTGCAATCTGTGATTATGTTTTACTATATCTGTCCTGTTTTGTGGACTTTTCCAGTCAGATTTCATGCTTCTTTCACAATTAGACACGCGTTTTCAGATGGTTCTGCCAGATTCGCGTCCCGTGCGACGGTGCGCTGTGCTACAGTAGCGAAAGTCCTTTCTGCCTGTTGCTTTTATCTCGGAGTGCGGGCAGGAGAAAAGGGAGCCTGTGATTTCGGTCACATGGCTCCCTTTTCTGTTACCAGTCGGATTTTTCGCTATCCGGTTCCGCTGTCTGCTCCCAGCCATCAGCGACAGGCTCCGTTTTTACCGTTTTCTTTTTGCGTGCATCGAGACGCGCCTTGGCATCCTCCGGGGTGCTTCCATGGACAGCGAGCAGGGCGCACACCTCGTCTGCGTGGCTCGCAAGGAAGCCGTCGAGTGCGTTGAGGTCGAGTTCCTGCCAAGCGCAACCGACGGCGGAGAGCACACTTTCACCAGCGGAATGGGTGACCAGAGAGCGCCACTTTCGGTTCCGCTCGCGAATCTTCTTTTCAAGTTCCTTTTTCTTCGCTTCGAGTTTGGCGAGTTCCGCCTTCTGCTTCTCGATACGCTCCTCGAAATCTTGAATGGTAGCCATGGTTCTTCCTTCCTACTTGACGGCATCCCTGAACAGATTGTGCCATAACGCGCGGAGGATGGTAAGATTCCGGCAGGGCGCGGTGCCGGAACAGGGGCGAAGGCACCGTGCCCCGGTTTTGCGAAGAAAAAGGAAGGAATGGGGCAGATGTATTCCAAGGATGCAGGGAAAGACCAGATGCTGATGACGATGGAGCGTGCGCTTACAAGCGGGCAGAAGGCAGGCTTCTTCTTCCTCGGCTTCCTCGGCGGCATCGTCGGGATTCTCGCCGCATCCCTGATGAACATCAACGCGCCGTACCGACCGGAGGGAACGAAGATGGCGGCACTCGGATTTGCGACGGCCTGCGTTCTAGGCACCCTTATCGCACTTGTTGGCTCCATCGCGCTTCTTGGTGCCAGATAGAGGTGGCAAGATATTGACAATCCGTTCGTGTGAGATGAGAAGGGGCATCCTGCGCGGGTGCCTTTTTTTCTCTGCATTGTTATGATGGTTTTATGGCTTGCCGTGTTTGTGGTTTGATGGTCTGCTATATTTATTGTTAGTTAGCCAGAAGGGAGCAGAGGGTGGAAAATATGCCTGACAATGTGAAAGACAATCCCGTCGAAAAAAGGAAGCCCTGCTCGCCGACCGTCTCAGGCTGCATAAGGGTTACAGGCAGCGGTTCGTGAAGGGAAGGAACAGACATGGACGGATACACGCTTTCCATCAGTCGTTGCAGTGGCGGTGACGGGGTGGAGGAGAGCTTCAAAGCGAAGATAAAGCGTCGAGAAGCTGCGCTTGATGCCTTTGCCGTTGCAGAAGCGTACTGCAAGGAAAGTTGGATGGTCTCAAGATGCGAGCGGGAGGGATTTGACGGTTTCATCATCGACCTGTGCTCCGATGCTGAGGATGAGACCATCCGTCTCGTCAGGCTTGTGCCCGACAGCGAGGATGGCATCATGGATGATGTATTCCGTCTGGAATACGGCAGTTTGCGGGGATTGCTAAGTCAAGTGAAGGGCATCGGGGAGGGTGCCTTTTTTCTTTGGCTTTTTGGGAGCCGCCCTGCGGGCGGCGTGAAGGCGCGGGGTCGTTGCGGGAACGGGGACTCGGGGCGGCTTTCCCACCCTTCCAACAGCCTTCGGGTCGGGTTAAGAACCCTCCGGCCATTGAAAGCGCGGAAAAGCCTTCTACTTGGCGGAAACGGGGGACAGACCTGCCGGGGTTTCCAACATTCCGACAGGCTCCGGGTCAGTCTAGGAACCCTCCGCCCATCGGAATGTTGAAAACCCCTTCTTCTCGGGAAACCATAGGCCGCAGGCGCGGCAAAGCGGGGCACGCCGCAGCGGCTCGGTAGAGGGCGGGGAAAGGAGGGTCGGTGGCTCCGCGACGGGAGGTTGGTTTTTCTTGACACCCCACGGTTTCGCGGGGTCTCTCCGTGGCGCGGTCGCTTGCGCTCCCTCAGATTAGGGGCTGCTCGCCCCTAATGACCCGAGTTCCATGGAGAAGGCGTGGAGTCTCGCATTGTGGTGTGTGCTGGTATGCTATAATGCTGGTTAGCAGGTAGGCAAGTTACCGGGCTTGCCGAGTAGACGGAAAGGAATCATGGGTATGGCGAGATACCACTACACGCGAGAGAACGAAAACGGCGTGGTACTCTATCTGGAATCGGAACCGGCGGAAGATGCGATGGACGAGTTCGACGATGAGATTGCCGTTGGGTTCAGCGGAAACGGGTACCTGAGTTTTTGGACGAGGTGCCGCAGGGCGGCGGAAGCGCTGCCGAATGGTCTCAAGTATGCGGCGGGCGGCAGATGCGTAATCACAGATACGTTCACGGGCGAGGAAAAGATTTGGAGGGTGGGGCGTTAGCCATGGACATTCAGGGCATCCGGGAGGGTGCCCTTTTTGCTATGCATAATATGCAGGATGTATGGAGTTTCCTGATTTATCGTGTTTTCCTGCTTGCTGGTATGCCGGTCTGCTATATTTATAGACAGCAAGAGGGACGGCATCAGAGCCGCCCAAAGGCAGAAGGGACTTCAAGATGGCTACTTTGGATGTTACGGAGAAGGTCAACGTCCTCGTGGACGCGATTGGCTGGGAGGGTTTTTGCGAAGAGCTGATGGCACGGATGGACGAGGATGCGCTCGATGCCGTCTGCGACCGTATCGCACCGCGTTACGGCGTGGAGCTTGCGGGGAGTCGCTATGCAGCCTAAAGACACGGAGGAGCGCCGCAGGGCAATCGACCGAGTGAACCGGGCATATGCCGATGAGGACTACGATAGGTACGAAAGGCTCATCGAGCGCTATTGTCATAGGTTCGGGTTTGACGGCGATTACAGTCTTTTTGAGGATGCCTGCACGGATGCCCGCATATTCGGTCACGGAATCGGCTAGAGGAGGAAGCATGACGCTCGGGGAGCTGTTCGAGGAGACTTACATTCAGGGTGAAATCGCGATTCGAAGCTATGATTCGACGGGTACTACGATTGAGCACTATCTAGGCGATGCGGAGGAGTTCTACCCTGACGAACACCCGCAAATCCTTGAAAGGGAGGTCGGCTATATCTTCCCGCTCATGGAGGTCGAGCCGACCATCTGTATCGAGCTGAAAAATGAGGAGGACGAGGGATGAGCGGAATGAAGGTCAAGGAGTTGATGGATAGCCTGAAAGGGGATTGTTACCGCTTTCGCGTCCATTATCCAGAGGAATGGGAGTTTGGACTCATAACGGGAGCGACTTTCTTTGGCAAACGCGGGCTGGTCTTGCAGCATGGGGAGGATGACGTGAGTTCTTTCACACTGAACCCGTCCTGGCTTTCCTGCGAGGACGAGACGCAGCGTTGCATCATGGTCGAGATTTACTTGGAGCCGTAAGGATGGGCGCGGGGAGTAAGCCCCTGCGCCCGTGGCAGGTCTGCGCAGGGGATGTTATCGGTAGTGGCAAGCGGGTCGAGTACGTGTTCGAGCGGTACGGGGAACTGTACATAAACGCAAGCGACGAGGAGCTTGTGCGGCAGGGAAAGCGAACGTATGGAGAGGAGCTTACAAGGCTCTACGACCTCGACCTTTCCGGGTGGAGGGTCATCGGCCATTACGGGTGCGGACGCGGCTACGAGGGACGAAGCTGGTATGACATGGGGAAGCCGTTCGGACGGCGCTAGAGAAGGGATGAATATGGGCAAGGAGAAAATCGAGGAGAAGGACGTGCGGCTTCTGAGGTATGCCGTCGAGCAGGCGTTTGACGGGGCGATGAGGGACGGGGCATTGGCACTGTTGAACCGTCTGGTCGATTCGGCTTCGGAAGCGGCAAATCTTGAGGAAGAGCTTCTGAACCTCAAGGGGGAGTATCAGAGGAGCATGGAGAACTCGAAGAGAGGGGCATTCAAACGCCTTGATGCTACCTACAAGCGCAAATGCAGGCGAGAGAAGCGAATGGCGAAGGGGCAGATGCTTTGCGCAGACGGCAAGCCGGTCATGTTCGGTGAGACCCTTTACGGAGGGGACGGACGCGATTGGTTGATTGTCGGAATTGCCGGAGCGTGGTCGTATGACGTGTACGGGCTGCACGTCGCGCACGACGGGAAAAAAGAGAAGAAACCGCTTCGAGCGGAATGGCTTGTCCATGAGCTGACGGATGCCGGGGAGGAGGTTTAGGAAAAGGATGCTGCCAACAAAGAAGCGCTGTCCTAGGTGCGGGCGTGTGCTGCCAGCGGAAGCGTTCAACTTGGTTCGCGGCGGAAGGGAGCTTGCCGGGTGGTGCCGTGTGTGCAACCACCGCTATTATCTCGACCGCAAGGAAGCGGGATTCGTCAGGAAGAACCCGAGCGGGCGGAGGATTGCGCATGGAGGGTATACCGATGCGGTCGGCAGGTATATCGACCTCGGATAGGGAAAGGACGGGCATCCGGGAGGGTGCCCTTTTTTCGTGCAGGATATGCAGGATGTATGGAGTGTACGGTTCACCTGCTTGCTGGTATGCCGGTCTGCTATATTTATAGACAGCAAGGGGGACGGCAACCGAGCCGCCCCATGGCAGAAGGGACTTCAAGATGAAGAACGTCAGGGAGCTTGAGACCTATGGTGCAATCCTTATCGGCTGCGGGATTATGGCGTACACGCTCATGCTTGCGAGCGTTGATGCGCCGGTCTGGGCGACAACCAACAGATAGTGATGGCACTACACAACGAATACTGCAAGGCGGACAAGACCCATCGCTATGCCATCCATATCGTCATCAACCGTACCGACCTCTCCACGGGCAAGCGGCTCGATGAGGGGCGCGGGAAAAGCGCCAAGGTGAAACGTGCCAGCCGCATCCGCGACCTCGACCACGAATGGGGATTGAAGCAGGTCGTGGAGGGCGAGCGCAATTCCTCCGTCCATAAGAAGCAACCGTCCCGTATCGAGAAGGAACTTGCGGCACGCGGCATCGACTCCTATAAGACGAACTTGCGAGAGCTGTGCCGTATCGCCGCCGGGGAAGCGGAGAACATCTATGATTACCGCGAGCTTCTGGAATCATGGGGCGTTGACACGGAGTTCAAGAGGGGGCGCATGTACGTTACCGACACGGACAACAACCGCTATGCCTTCTCCGTGGCGAAGCTCGATGCAGACCTCGGAACGAAGGGACTGGAAGCTGCGTTCACGGCGAATGTGGCGAAATCCATCCATGCGGAAGGAAGCGCAGCCGTTGCGGAGAAGAGGGATATCGAGCGGCAAAAGGTGATGGGAACGGAAACGAAGGAGAGGTACCTTGCGCAAATCCGAAGCGTCTACCGGAAGTACCGCAAGGAGATACGCGGTATGGAGGGCATGGAAATCGTGGATATCCCCAAGCTGAAACTCCCGCGTCCCGATTCAGATATCGCGAACGATTCGGAGGTCAAGCGCCTGATTCTCGCCTGTTGGCGCGGAGCCGACGAACTCAGGGCGGAAGTATCCTCGACGGTCATGCCGAAAGGGAAGAAGAACGGCGGAAACGCCGGAAGCGGCGGTTCCCAGCGGGCGCAACAGGCACCTGCGCAGGAACGCCCGGAACCGAACAAGGAGAACGGCGAGCGTTAATTAAAAAGCGGCGCGGGCGGGATATTCCGCCTGCGCCGCTATACGGGTGTGTGAGAATCGGCATAAAAGCGCCCGCTGCTCCCTTAATGTTGCACATCGGAGAGCAGCGGGCTAAAGCAAGAAAGTTTCTCCACGAAGGAAGAAAACGCGTCCAGTTTACCTCACTATGCGTTCGCGTCAAGCTGACGCTTGAGATTCGACACCTTCAACCACTGGAGAAGGAAGGCAATGGGCGCGAATGCAGCCGGGATGGAAAGAAGAAGCGTCGCTATGAGGAGCAGTCCGAGAGCGTTACCCCACACGAACAGCTTTGAGCGCTTGATTGCACGCCATGCAGCGATGTAGCCAGCCGGTACCGTGCCGACGTAAAACCCGGTAAAGGCTGTTGCAGCCAGCAGGACGGGGACGAGTGCAATGATTCCAATTGCACCTGTCTGAGTTATCAGGGCAGGGGAATTAACGAGAAGCAAAAGGAAAACAACTATCGCCGTTATCGTCCCGACGATATAGAGGAACTTCTTCATCAAATCGAAGACTCGTTTTTCCTCATCATATTCGGCGCGAATTGCCATGGTGTTGTCTTGGTATATCGGGTGTTGGTAGGTTCGCATGTTATGACCTTCTTTCTAATGTCAATTCTAATAAGTCTGTTAGTTTGCATGACGGACGAATTACCGACCGTTCCATGTAAACAGATATAGGCTTACGAGTCTATCTTACTATATTGCTGGGTTGCTTTCAAGCTGGTTTGTTGTCCTATTTGTGCGGGATATATGGAGTATCGTCTTGAAGATTTATCTGGTTTGGTGGTATGATATATTACCAGTAATCAAGCTAGCCGTAAGAAAGGAGATACCATGGCGGGTAAGCCACAGGCGGAGAAAGCCGTTGAGCGTTTCCCGGAACTCGGGTGTTTCGCGGCTGCGGTGCGCCGCATTGTGTACGAGAAGGGGATGACGCTCGACAACGCCATCAAGAAAAGCGGAATCAGCAAATCCGCTTGGTTTGCCGGGATGGCCGGAAGCGGGGGAAAGCCGACGCGTCTGCCGAGCCTTGCGTCCTTTTTCGCTATCGCGGACGGTCTCGGAATCACGCCCGAGGAGCTAATTGCCGCGATGCGGAAGGAAGCCGAAGTGCGGGAGAAGAGCAATGGGGAGAGGGCTGAGAACGATGAGTAGGATTTTCATCACCATAGGGAGCGCCTACTCGAAAGCCGCAAATGTAAACCCCGTGGACGGCATCTGGTGTTCCGACTGCGGATGGGCGGGGCGCGTCGAGGAGGATATGACGGATTCTGAGGAGAGCGAAGAGCCGCTGTTCGAGGAGTTTTCCGAATATGTCCCGAAGTTCTGCCCAAACTGCGGGGTGAACCTGCGAAAACCCTAGAGGTGTCCAGACAAAGGGACACCTGATGCGATAGGCTGTTCCTGTCCGATAGGAAAGACCGGTAAGGTCGAGGAGAGAGATGGAAAAGGAACGTTTTCTTGTCGAGGTGACGGTGAAGGGCGAGAAGGATTGGAAGGCGATACACATGTGCGGGAGCATGGCGGATGCCGTGCCGGTCGCGGATGCGGTACACAACCTCTCCTATCTGCTCGACACGCCCATCGCTATCCGCGTGCGCGAGAAGAGGGGCAAGGGTTTGGAGGGCTGACGGATGGAAAGGAGCGAAGATTACATGGCAAAGCATTTTAGCGAAGTGAAGAGGGAACTTGAGCAGTCGGACGGGCATATGGCCGGTATCGGCCAGCAGCTTAAGCTCTCCGAGGAAGCGAGGGATGCCAGAAATGCCGGACGAAGGCTTGAGGACGAGAACGACGAGACCGACCTCATCGGAACCGTGAAGAAGCTGGAAGACCTTATCGCCGAGCAGCGCCGGAGCAACGAACGCATCGCAAGGGAGATGCGCGGCATGGTTTCGGAGATGAAGGATGTGCTCGAAAAGGTCGAGGAGCTGAGAAACGGCGCGGCGGACGCGCAGCATCAGGCGAATCAGATGGCGCTCATGGGAGTTGCCAATGCCCAGCAGAAAGCTGGGGAGATGACCATAAAGAACGTCGAAGAGGTGACCGCAAGGAGCAGGAAGGTCATCGACTCGATGGTAGATGAGTCTAAGAAGCGCATCGAGCGCCTTTCGATGGTGACGCTGCCCGATAGGCTGTTCTACTACAGCAAATGGATGGCGGTCATCCTCGTTCTCATCATCCTCGTGCATGTCCTATGGGGCATGTTGGTGTAGAGAGCTACCGGTAATATAGATAGCAGGAAATTTTCTTATAAGACAGAAAGGACTGACAGAAATGAAGAAAGACAGCAATATGTTTAATGACAACAGCACCGAGACTGAGGGTGTCCCGGCGGACAAGACAGCCGAAATCCCGAAGGTCGAGGATTCGACGGAGGAGGAGAACGCTAAGAAGCCGCTCATGCTCTTCGGGCGCGAGTTCTCCCGCAAGCAGGTCTGCGCGGCTGGTGCAGGAATCCTCTGTGCGGCGCTTCTCATCGGCGGCGGTGGATATGCCATCACACATGCGGATTGGACGGGCAAAGCGAACGCCCCTGCGGTGTCCCAGTCAAAGGACGATGAGGAGCAGGACATGGTGCTTTCCCTTGAGGTGAAGGCTGACGGCTGGGATACGGAAACCTCCACGCCCGTCATCGCCCATATCGAGGATGAGGACGGGAAAGTAGACTTCTACACCGCCATCGCCGCGAACAAGCAGGTGACCGTGAAGGTCGGTGAGTCCGGTACCTATACCGTCACATTCATCTCACCGGTGAACGCCGACGGCTCCATCTATAAGGTGCCATCGAAGAAGGTTACCGCCGGAAAAGCCGACAAGACAGTTGCCACAGGCGTGACTTTCGATAAGGTGGATGCGGACAAGGTAACGAAAGATGACTTGACAGCCATTGCCAAGGACGTTGCGGAAGCCGTGAAGAAGGGCGATTCCACCCTGACCGGGGACAAGGGCGCTGAGGTCGTGAAGAAGTTCGAGGACAACATCAAGAAGAACCCGAACGCCGATACCGATGCCGTCGAGAAGGAGACCGAGAAGGCTCAGGAGTCCGCCAAGGAAGAGAAGTCCGACGCGAAGACCCCGGAAACTTCCGACAGCAAGAAGAGCGATTCAGGTTCATCCAACGGCTCCAAGAAGGATAATGGGAAGACCACAGGCAGCTCCGATAATTCTGGAAACAAGAGCAATTCATCCTCCAAGAAAGACGAGGGAAAATCCGATAGCAAGCCGAGTGGCGGCAACAGCAGCAACTCCGGCTCAAACTCCAATTCAGGCAGTTCATCGAAAAAGGATGACACCCCGGCGCATCAGCACAACTGGGTTGCCCAGACAAAAACCGTCCATCACGACGCTCAGTACAAGACCGTCCACCACGACGCGGTGACGCATCAGGTATGGCATGACGCGGTGACGGAGGAACACTATATCTGCAACCAGTGCGGTGCGGATATCACGTCTGACCCTTGGGGGCATATTAACAACTCTCTTATGAATGGTGGTAATTGCGGAAGCTATCACTCTACCTATGTGACTGTAAAGCAGGGGTATTATGAAACCGTGACCGACCAAGCGGCCTATGACGAGCAGGTGCAGGTGCGCGATGCATGGGATGAGACTGTGACCACTGGGTATAAGTGCTCTTCTTGCGGTGCCACGAAGTAACTTGAAAGAGCAAAGCAATCGTCTATTTCAGGAAAGGAAAGCCCCGGCCATTTGACCGGGGCTTTTTCTAATGCGCTCTGTTCAGGTCTTTCGGTGGTTCCAATCCGTTCCGTTTCGATAGCTCTGCGGTCGCACTCTTCATATCACCGATTTCGGAACCGAAGAAATCCGGCTCCTCACGCTCAAGCGAATGGGCGGGAACCGGAACGATGATACCATGGGAACCCTTGATATAGGAGAGGGCATCGTGGCGCTCGCCGACCTCGGTGACCGACGCGGCGAGAAGGGAATCCTTGAACCAAGGATATCTTTGTTGCAATTTCTCCATGACGGCCATCGCCTTGTCAATCGGCATCACCGCTATCGACTCATACCCGGAATACTGGGTATGGATGAATCCGTTGCGTTCCATGAAGATTCGGATAAGCGACCAAGCTCCGCGCCAAGCGTTCGGTCTGATAGAGTTGTAATTTTCACTGAGCGCAGCCGTTCCCAAATCGAAGTGAAGTTCCTTGCGGGTCTCGGGGCGGAGGGGAAGCGATAATTGCAATCCGTTCTCAAGAAACTCCTTCACATCATAGCTTTCACCGATTTCCGTGAAGGTGGCTGCTTTCACGCATCTATGAAACCAAGGAAACTTATCCATCATCTTATCTACGGTGCCATAGGCGCGTTGATAGGACATGACGATATTTTCAGCCGATTCATACCCTGAATATTGTGGCTTTTCAAAGCAATGGGATTCCAGAAAGTCCTGAATGTCTGACCATGGATTCTTTTTACCAGTATAGAAGCGTTCAACAGATTTGTTGTCTAGGTCGAAATGAAATGCTTTCCTATCAAGTTCCATTTGGAATCCTAAGTGTAAATGCGGTTAGTCGTAAATACGTTCCGGACTGATATCCCGGATTACCTGTAGGTAGTCTTCACCCTCCGGTTCATTCATATCCTCATAGGTGCGCCATGACTTAATGTTCTGCATCACCCAAGGCTGTTTGGATAGAGTCGCGCAAACAGGGCACTGCGCCCCGAACTGCACCTTGCGGTTCTTTGCCTGCCAAGTACCAAGACCGATGCGCACGTTGCCCATCTGCTCCGCATACTTTCCCACGCAATCGTAGAGGTCATCTACGTTGTAACCATTCCTTTTTGCCTTCTCATCATCGAACTCGATGGTGAAGCGCCAAGGTCTCTTTTCCATTTCTGCCATACCTATCGTCCTTTCTGCCAGATGGCTGTTATCATATGTTGCCATTATACTATATTGCCGGTATTACGGCAATATGGAAATTGAACACACGTTCTTTTTGGCAAACGCATGTTACAGAACGGTGGAGAGAACGTTTTCTGGCATCTCGCTTTCCGGCTGGTGTTCGGATGCGCTTGCCATGTCATGACTCTCCCCGGCGAGCGATACCTCCTCTTCCAGTTCCGGTGCGTCAATCTCGATGTTCTTTCCAAGCTCCTCCTCGTAGCGCTCCATGATGAAGGTGTCCGCATGGTCTGCCTTCGATGCGGCTTTGAAGAGGTAGGATGGGTCGTTTTCCAAGGCGTTCATCCAAGATTGCAGATAGGAGACGTGGTTCTCGTAGAACTCGCCCTCAAGTTCCGTGTTTTGGATGCCGAGGTCTGCGGAAAGGAACAGGCTTCCAAGCTCCGCGACCAGCTCTTCCTCAGCATAGGAAGGGCTTCCGAAGCGGGTGTCGAGTTCACGGGCGAGGGCGGATGGGTGTCCGGTGGAGTGGGTCATCTCATGCAGCAGGACGCGGGTGAACGCTTCATCCGAGCGAAAGGTCTCTCGCGGGGCGATGAGGATGCGGTCGGTAGCCGGAGAGTAGGCGGCACTTCCGAGGTAGCCGCTGCTCTCGATGACGGGGCATCTGGAAGACTCCTCAAGGTTCTGTGCGATGGTTGCCGTTCGGTCGTTCAGATGGACGGGAGCGTTCTCCGGCGGGATGCCCTCGATATCCTCCGCATTGAAGACGTTCCAGTAGCCCACGAGCTTCGGGTAGCGTCCGGCAAGTTCCTTCTCGCCGGTATCCTCGTTTTCCTTGTAGAAGGCGAACTGTTTCCATTTCTCGATGAGCGCGGACTTGGCACCCTTTTTCACATGCCAACCGGCATCCTTTATCTGGTTGAAGGTAGCCCACCGGTTGTCCGTATAGCCGCGCATGAACCCGATGAAGCCAAGATGCACACGGTTTCCGCCCTGATACACGGTGCCGGAGACGGGGTTGTGCGGTGTTAGGAAGGGCAGGTACGGTTCTGCCCAATGAAGCCCGTCGCGCTTCATGTCCTCGATGATTTTCTCAACGACCGCCTGACGCTGGTTATCAATAATCTCCGTAGGAGTCTGCTTCTGCTTAGATTTCATCATGGTCTCCTTTCCGGGAAAGCTCATTGAAATTATACGATAGCTGCCGCTTTTCCGACATGTTCTAAGAAAACGACCCTACAGAATCGCATCTGCGGGGTCTTGACGGTACGTTTGTAGCGTGGGTGCGAACGGATTGAAACCTGCCCTTATTCGGCATCAGAGCCAGTCTGACGGGATTCGGTCGAAACAGTTTCCGTTTGCGCCTGTTTTTGGTCGATACTGGTGGTCACAACCGTCCGCTCATTCTGCTTCCAGAAGTTATAGGAGCAGGAGACGAGGGAGATGACCTGATTCGGTTCGGAATCGGTATCGAGTACCATGGCGGCAGATTCCCGCGAGGAATCGTACCAGTTCCGAAAATCCGAATCACCGGCAAAGACCGTCCGTTTGGTCGGCTCCCATCCCTTCACGATATTCGCGAAGCGCACGGTGTAGCGCATCTTGGTGTTTGGGGTTTGGATGAGTACAGTCTGATGCTCAGAAGCGAAGGATTTATCGCTATACCGTTGGATGTTGCCGAAACAGGTGACCGCGTTCCCGAGGGTCAGGCTGTGTCCGAGGATGACGGCATTCGGACTTTGAAAGCCCTCCTTCTCGCATTCTGCGTCGAGATAGAGCGCACCCAAGGGATTGTAGTTCCGGTAGATATCGTGATACAGGTAGTAATCCGGGTCAGATGCGTGGGCTTGCAGGATGGGATGGTTGATATCCGTCCCCGGCACGGTTATCCATCCGATAACATCCCCGTTCACGCTCTTCCAGTAATCCCAATCAACAGTAGGGAACTCGGATTCCCGACCACCTGCGCTTTCCGTGGCGGTTTCCTGCGGCGTGCCGTTTGGTGACGGTGAGGGACTTGCATCCCGATAGAAATGAAGCAGCACGCCGAAAAGGATGGCAGCGACGGCCAAGAAGACCGCCGCTGCCGCAAAAGCCGCACGGGATTTCCGGTTATGATTTCCCAATCTGGCCATCTGAATTACTTGGCGGCATCCGATGTGGCCTGCGGGGCATCCTTCGTCGCTCCGCAGGTGGTGCAGACCAGCTTGTCGATGACCGTCTCATCGTAAGCCGGGGTGTCGGTGACCTGTTTGTCATAGCCCTCGCTCACCATGACCTCATCGGTGATGGGGACATTGGTGGAGTAGCCGGAGTGACCGGTCTGCTTGATGTGGTCATCGGCCTTGCCGTCGATGACCTGCTTGCACTCATTGCAAACGGTATGGTAGGTGGTCAGGTTCTGGTAGACGGGTGCTACGTGCTCCGTGTGCGTCACAGCGTCATGGTGGACGGTCTTGTAGGTGATAGACCAGTCGTGGGTGTGAGACTTCTCTTTGCTCTTAGAGCCGTCCTTCGCAGACGCATCGGAACCGCTTTCCTTGGAATCATTCGCCTGCACGGATTCGGTCTTGGAACCTGCGCCGGTTGGGTGGCCGATGCCGTAATAGGCACCGCCGCCGATGAGCGCGACGAGAGTAAGGCCGCAGATGGCGGCAATGACCTTCCGGTTATGCGGCTTCTTCTCGCTTTCCGGGTTCGCGTGCATGTTGTTCCCATCCGCAGGTGATTCGGTGGAATCTCCGTCGTTCATCTCGATATCGTTCTCTTTATCGTCCTTCATGGGTGTATCCCCCTTTCAAATTAAAAAGGAAGGCAGGGTGCCGGAGTGTCGCGGCACCCTGCCGGTTTCAGGCGTTACGGGCACTAGGCTTCGGTGTTATCCTCTGCGTTCTCGTCCGCATCGCCCTTGGTGGTCTTGCGGCTCTTGATGCCGTAAGCGGTCGCGCAGCCTGCGGCAATCAGGAGGATGCCGATGGCGATGGCGATGTTCGTCATGTCAACGCCGGTCTTTCCGTAGGTGGAGCCTGCCGGGGTCGAGGTGACGGTCACGGACTGTCCCTCGTCGTTGATATCCTTATGCTCCGCTACGGTAACGTCCGTGGCCTTGCCGTCGATATCGCTCTGTTTGGTCAGCTCCTCGAAGACAACCAGTGTATGACCGTCGAGGGAGGTTGCATCGAACTCGCCGAGGTTGATGGAGACCGTGCCGCTCTCACTGTTCGGCGTGAACTTGAGTTCGGCGGTCACGCCCTTGTCGGCAACCTTCAAAGGTTCACCGGTCTTCTTATCCATGAGCGTGGCATGGAGCGTGTACTCCTTGCCGGGGATAAGACCCTCGTACTTCACCTCGTCAGTGATGACGGCATCCTTGCCAGCCATCAGTTCATGGTCACCGTCGGACTTGTCAGTCGCGGTGGTACCGATGGTACTCGGGGCGAGTTTTACCGTCTGTCCCTCGTTGTCCTTATCGCATTCGCTCGCGACGATGGAAACGGGAGTCTCATCGGAAGCGTTCTCGATGCTGCCCTTGAACATGACCTCGAAGACCACGAGGTTCTTGGTCTCGCCGGACAGGCGGTCGATAACGTCGTTGGAGTTGAAGGTGTAGTCCATGTCGATGGAACCGGACTCCTTCTCAGGGGTGAACTCCGCCGTCTTGTAGACAAGGCAGGAGAGGAGGTCTTTGTTCTCCTCGGCATATGCCTTGACCTTGGCGAGGTCGATGGAAGCGGTCGGGAGCTTCTTTGCGTTCGACCAGTCGATACCGTTATCGGTAACCTCGACCTCATCGGCCTTGTAGGTTTCCTCGATATTACGGACGAAGCTTGTGCCGCCGTCTGCGGTGGCGCTGCCGCTACCCTCCAGACCGGTGAGCTTCCAAGTGCCGTCTTCCTGCTCGGTGAGAGTCTGGGTGTCGGTCTTGACAGTCCAAATGCCGTCCTTGTTCTCGGTGCGCTCGGAAGCATCATAGGTGTAGGAACCGTCCGCGTTCTTGACGATGGCGGCACCGTTGCCCCAGTCCTTGTCCTTAACCTTGATGGAGTAGGTGTTCGACTGGAAGCCGAGCACGCTCATCAGGCCGGAGGTGAACTTGGTGAGGTCATCCTCGGTATACTTCTTCGCGCCTTCGCCGGTCAGTACGGGAAGGCCGGTCTTTGCATCCATCAAGATACCGGCCATGGTGTAGGCCTTGCCGGTGAGCACATGGTCGTACTCCACCTTGTCGGTGACGGTGGACTCGGCATCGGCGATAACGGTCTTGTCACCATCGAGCTTGTCCGTGGCTGTGGTACCAATCTCGGAAGTGTGCATGGTGACCGTCTGGTCTTCATCCTCGATATCGCTATGGGAAGCAATCTCCTTGTCCTTGTAGGACAGGGACTCGAAAGCGACCACCGGCGTGTTGTCTTTCAGGAGCGACCCATCGAAGGTGAAGGTCACATCGACGGTGCCGTAGGTGTCCTCGGGAACGAACTCGGTCTCGGCGGTGACGGGGTTGCCGTCGGCATCGAGGAGCTGCTTCTTGGTGACCTTGCCGTCCTTGTCGGTGACCTTCTCGTAGAGGGTGCCGGAAACCTTGTAGGTCTTGCCGGGGGTCACGTTCATGTAATGGACGGTATCGACGATGGTGGCATTATCCTCACCGATGAGGTTCTTATCACCATCAAGGGCATCCGTTGCGGTAGTGGAGAGCTTGGGCTTCGTGATGATGACAGTCTGGCCGGAATCATTCACGTCGGCATGGGAAGCAATCTCATTGTCGTTGTAGGACAGGGACTCGAAGGCAACGAGAGAGGTACCTTCCTTGAGCGAACTGCCATCGAAGTAGAAGGTCACATCGACGTTTCCGTAGGAGTCCTCTGCGGTAAAGTTTGCTTCCGCAGTGACGGGGGTACCGTCCTTGTCTTTGAATACCTTCTTCGTGACCTTTCCGTTCTTGTCAAGAACCTTCTCGTAGAGGGTACCGATGACCTTGTAGGTCTTGCCGGGGGTCACGTTGTTGTAGTGGACGGTATCGCGGACAGCGACATTTTCCTCGCCCGTAACCGTCTTGTCACCGTCGGCAGCATCGACGGCGGTGGTGCCGATAACGGGAGCCTTCACGGTAACGGTCTGGTCAATGTCGTTGATATCCTTGTGGTCGGCAATCTCGATACCGTTCGTGGAAAGGGTCTCGAAGGCGATGAGCTTGGTGCCGGTCTTGATGCTGCTGGCATTGAAGGTGAAGGTCACGGTCGCGGTACCGCTTTCGGCTTCCGCCGTGAACTCAGCAGTCGCGGTGACGGGGTTGCCGTCGGCATCCACGAAAGCCTTCTTGGTGGACTTGTCCATAAGGGTTCCCGTGAGCGTGTAGGTCTGCCCGGCGGTAAGCCCGGTGTAACGGACATAATCGGTAACGGTAACATCACCCTCAGCGGTGACGGACTTGCTATTGTCCGCATCGCCCACAGCGCTTGTCGAGAGCTTCGGCGTGAGCACGGTCACCTGCTGGGAAACGTCGGATTTGTTCCTATGCTCGGCGAGCTTCGCACCCTTTGCATCGGTAAGCGTCTCATAGACCACGAGGGTCTTCCCCTTGAGGTCGTAGGAATCGAAAGCGTAGTCAAGCGTGACGGAACCTGCGGAGTCCTCAGCCGTGAAGGTCTTTTCAGCAGTGATAGCCTGACCGTTAACCGTGACGGCATCGCCGGTAGCGGCATCATGCAGTTCACCGATGACGGTGTAGGTCTTACCCGCGACGAGATGGCTGTACTCTACCTTGTCGGAAATCTTGACGGTGCCGACCCCAACGTAATGGTCGCTATCAGAAGCGTCGTAGGCGGTGGTGTGGATTTCCGGCTCCGGGTCATCGAAGGTGCCGAGGTCGATAGTCTTGGCATCACGGGTCACAGTAACAGTCGTGTTGATGAGCGCATAGCCCTCATTAGCGGAGCAGCGAAGCTCTTCAATGGAATAGGTGTCAAAGGGCAGGGCACCGAGCTTGTTGTCCGCCTTGACGGCATCGGAGGTGGAAGTGGTGCCGTTCCCATCGAGCGCGCTGTTGTTGCCGAACCAGAAACCGGCGTTAGCATCGAGCTTTGTGCTGTCGATGGTGTCGCTTGCGGTCAGCGCCCAATCGTTCGCGTTGGTGTTCGAGTCATGCGCGTTCCAAGAGGACGCGGAGCTGAAATAGCCGTTCTCGTCGGTCACAGCGATATGGGACTCGCCGGTAGTGAGGGAGGTCACCTTGAAGGGCACGCCTGCAAGGTGCTCGGAACCGTTATCGGCCTTTTTCGTGAACTCGATATCGGAGCGGTAGACCTGCTCGGCAACCTCCGGGACGTTGTAAGTACGAACGGCACCTGTGGTCGGATTCTCCTGAATCTTCTGGAAGGATACATCGTCGGACTTCACATAGCCTGTGGGTGCCTTGGTCTCACGAATGACGACAGTGCCGCGTGGGATGCACGGGTCGTTGTTGGAGTTGTAGTAGAAGGCATCGCCGGAAACAAAATCGTCGGCCTTGAAGTTGGCGATTCCGTTTTCGTTCGTCTTGAACGTCCAAGAACGTGTCGGCTTCACGTCGGCGTTCTTAAGGTCATCGTAGCTCTTGTAGTCAAGGGTGGCGTAGTAATCGACGGTGAACTCGGCACCTGCAAGGGTGGCGGAACCCTGCGGGAGGTTACCAGCGCCGTTATAGGTCTTCTGGCCGTCGTATTTACCAAGGAGCATAGCCATAGGGTCATTTGCGGGATTGTCGCTGACTGAGAGCTTCACAGGCGAGGATTCGCGATTCGCACCGGAAACATCTGCGGTGTAAACCTGCGAATCGGTGAAATATCCCTTGGGAGCCTTGGTCTCCTTCACATAGTAGCGTCCGGGGTTGAGCGAGACGGTGTTCGCGTTCCCGCTTGCGTTCGTCGTAAGGGTCGCTACCTTGTTCGAGCAGTTGGAGTCAGTGTAGACCCCATATTCGGCACCTGCGAGGGAATAGCAGTCATTGGCATCGGTAAGGGTCTTATTTGAGGAGTCCTTATGCAGTGTCAGATATCCCTTGTGCAACGTCTTGATGACACGGTAGTAGCGAACGGGATACTTGGGCGTGATTTTGGAAATCACGTTGCCGCCTGCGGAGTTCGGGAAATAGCCCTTTACAATACCGTCCGCGTGGCTGGAAGAGTGCCAGAAAAGGTCTTCCGAGCTGTTGCTGCCCCAGAAGAAGCCGATATGGCAGTCTGAATTGCTATGATTCCAGTCCGCCGGCTCCATGTAGATGATATCGCCCTTCTCAAGGATACCAGACGCGAGCATCTGCTCTTTGGAGCTGAATGTGTAGCTGACGGCATTGTTGTCGCGGCAATACTCATCCCATTTAGATGCGTTCGTCTCGTTACCCCTGTTGTAGCCGTCCTTGGCGGTATAGTTTCCGATGATGGATGTATTCGCTCCACAGGCACGGAGGACGGCAACCACAAAACCGGCGCAGTTCATATAGGCACCGCTACCGTACTCGCCCTTCGGTTTCCAGCAGTCCCAAGTGTCGATTGCGCCGCCCTCGCCATGAGGCCCTTTGTTGCCATATGGCGTGGTGAGGTAATACTCGTCGTTCTCGTGCTGGGAGAGCACGGACTCGACCGTCTTGGTGGCACCGAGTGCTTGGTCGATGGTCTGACCGGCAGCATAGGCGCTAACACCCGATTTCTGCGCGGCATAGGCAAGCCCGGTGGGGCAGGCCGATTGGAAGATGAGCACTGCGGTCATGACCGCAGTGAGCACCTTAGATTTCTTGATTCGTCCGAGAATCTTCATGTGTTCTTTTCTCCTTCCTTGTTTGCGTGGTTTTCTGTAGCTTCGTTGGTGGTTCGTTTGAACTGCGTTTCTCGTTTCGTTCTATCTCTAACCGAAGTCATATCCGCCGATAGCCCCGGTGTTGTCTTCCTCGTTTTGACCTTCCCCGTCATCGTCCACGAAACCCTCGTCCTGAGAGATTTCTGCATCGCGGATGCGCTCGATGGCGGATTCGGTGTAGCCCATGATGCGGGCAATCTCATCATCCGAGTACGTCGGGTGCGCGTGCTTCAGATAGTCGAACACGGCGATGGCGCGACGGTTGATGGATTGCACTGTGGCATCGGAGTAACACAGCTGCTCCATGGCGAAGAACCGCTCACCGTTTATCAGCTCATCGCCCTCCCGCCACAGGAGCTTTTCGCCGTCCTTCTTGAGCCAGACCACATCGTCCAGCTCATCTGGCGAGACGAGGAGCATGGCGCTCCCGACCTGACGGGTGGCGGCGGGAACCTTGGTGCCCTCAAGGGTCACCTGCCCGCCTGCGTGCTGCGGATTTCCGTCATACCAGTGCTCTGCGAGGATGATGCCGTTTTCCTCAAGGGCACCGAGGTAGAGGTTCCAGTCGGTAAGGATGTTCGTTCCCTTCGCGCGGAACGGCTCGGAGTTCGTCTGGGCAGACGAGTCGAACTTCTCGTAGCGGAAGGACTTGTAGAGCACCTCGATTACCATGGACTGTCACCTCTTTCCTCTGTACTACTGGGCAATATCCTGTCCGGTTCGCGACTTGGTGGACTTGGCGGGGTCATCGCCTGCGAGCGCATCCTTCCCGGTCTCCATGTCGCGCGCTTCGCCCGCAAGGCTCACGCCGTCCTTTGCGGCGGCACGCTCTGCGGCTTTTTCGGCCTTATAGGAGTCCTGCGCCACCTTGAGTGCGTGGGTGAGGTCGGTGGCCTTCACCTCATAGCGCTGATACGGGTGATCGGCATCGTCCTTCTTCCCCGTCCAGATGGGCACCGGCTCGTCCTTCTTGAACGAGACCGTGGCGCGTCCCTTCTCAAGCATGTCCTTCTTCATGTAGTCGGAGAGGAACACATCGGTTGAGAAGCCGCTCACGTCGATGCCGTTCACCTTCGTCCCCTTGGGGAAGGAAACGAAGCACTTCTCAAAGGTGCGCCCGTCACTTGTCTGAATGTCGTGGGGCGTGAGGAAGGCGGCGGGCATGTTGATTTTGGCGTAGTTGTCTGCCTTGGGAGCCTGCTCTGGCTCCGGTGTCTTCTTGGGCATGTTTTTTCATCCTTTCTGTCTGTGCGGAACGGGTAGTCCCGCGCGGTGTGTATACGGTATCCGATTTTAGCACAATGGTGTGTTTTGGCTGCTTAGGATAGCTGTCGGCGAACGGATGCAAGTCCGGTTCGAGTGAAAGCGGCTCATGCCTATCGCACCCCCTTCACATGGTTCATGGGTTGTTCCGCGCGTGTCGTATCGCAGGTTTCGAGCACGGCGCTTCCGGAAGCGCAGTCATGGGATTCGGCGTTCAGGTCGTAACCGCTTTCCAAGGCATCCGTGAACTCGCTGCCGTATACGTTTTCGAGTGCCGCGTGGCACGCGCTCCGCATCTCGGCAAGGCTGCTGTGGTCTGCCGATACAAACTCGTTTAAGTCGCGCATGTTGCCCATGACTTCGGTATCGAAGGTGAAGGCCGGGTAGGAGCAGAACCCCGAACGCATGAACTGGCCGGTGAAGGCTCCGAGCTGGGAGATTTTCGAGAGCATCGCTTCTCCCATGTTATTGGTGTCGAGGAAAACGGTCGCGTCCTGTTGCAGCGGGGAACCGAAGTTCACGGTGACGCTGCTCCAAGGCTGTCCGAACGATTCGTCGGTTGGGTCGGAGAGATAGGCGGTCACTGCAAGGTTTCCGTCCGCATAGGACTCCTGTACAAGCTCGACCTGCTGGGTGTATCCGAAAGCATCGAAGGAGAACTCGATGCCCGATTTCTCACTGTCGTTTCCTCGCAGGTTCCCGGAAAGCATGTCCGGGGAGAGCGGTATGGCAGGGCGGTCTGGTGCGGATGTGGTCGTATCGTAGGGCACTTCCGGGGTCTGGGCTTCTGGCGCGTGGGGCATGGAAGCCTGCCCGAAATCCATGTTCCGAATATCCTCGGGAAGCATATCCGGTGATAGGAGTGTTGCCATGTCATTCCTTCCTTTCTGCCGCTACCTGCGGCCTTTCTTCGTGGGTTTTCTCGGTGTGAAAATAGGTTCTACCGACCCGTCCTTTTGAAGAACGACTGTGCAATCGAAGGTCTTCCCGGCCTTGGACTTGCAGCCCCTTAGCGAGACCGCCTTCCCGTCAAGAAGGGATGCGGCCTGCTTCTCGGTGAACTTCTTGGTGCAGAAGCCGAACAGCTTGAACCCGCAGCCCGCGACCTCCTTCCAAGTGCCGTCCTCCTGCTTCTCGTTCTTGATGGAGGAGCAGGCGTAGATGGAGCCGGTCTTTATAACGTCCTTGCCGCACCTCGGACACTTGCCCACTACGGTCTTTCCGGCACCTGCGATGGATGCGCCCACGTAGGCGGTCTCGCGGTGGTGATTGAAGACCTCGATGACGGAATCTTGCAGGGCGTTCACGTCCGCCTTGCCGTCTGCGATATCCTGTTGGATGAGCCACCATCTTGCGGTCACGTCCGCACCGCGAATCTCCGGCGGGAGGAGTGCGTAGAACGCCTTGGCCTTATCGGTCGCTCGAACCTTTCCCTTTCGTTCCTCAAGGTAGCCACGGGTTTTCAGACCCTCGATGATGGAGGAGCGGGTGGCCGTCGTTCCGATACCGCCGTGTTCGCCCTTCTTGCCGTCATCCTTACGCTTAAGGATTTCCCGGATTTCCGGGTCTTTGACGTACTTCGCGATGGATGCCATGTCTGTGATGAGGGTGCCCTCCGTATAGGGTGCGGGCGGGGTGGTCTCCCCTTCCGTGATTGAGCAGGAGATACCGGCAAGGGTGTGGCTTCCTGCGGGAACCCATGGGTTCCCCGTATCGGAATCCTCTCTGACGCGGCTGTTCGAGATGTTCGGGAAGACAGCCGTGAACCCCGCGTCCGAAAGGCGCTTCGCGGTGAGCTTAAGCGCTCCGCCATCCACACTTACCGTGCTCTCGCTCACGTCGTACACGGCGGGAGGAAGAAATTGCACCGCATAGCGCTCACAGATGGCGGTGTAGACCTTGGCTTCGTCCGGTTCCATCGCGGACACGGGCGCATCCGCTTCCTGCGGGATGATGCCGTGGTGGGCGGTCACGTTCCCATCGTTGAACGCCTTGGAGTGGAGCCGGTAATCCAAAGGCCAGCGCACGCCGAGGTTCTTCATCGCCTGCGCAAGGACTGCCGGTGCCTGCTCTCGGTGCTCTTCCTTGAGGTATTGGGAATCGGAGCGGTTGTAGGTGATGGCTTTGTACTTATCACGCAAATCCTGCGTGATTTGCTGAGTCTCGGCGGCAGTGAAGCCGAAGCGCTCGCTCATGTCGGAAAGCAGCACGGTCAAGTTGTAGGGAAGCGGCGGGTTCTCCTGCTTTTTCGATACGGTCGTTTCAAAGTGCAGGTCGCGTCCGTCGAGCTTTTCCTTAAGGGCTTCCAGCGTATGCCGCTCGAACAGATGCTTCTCACCGGCAAGCAGCTCCTTTCCCGGCAGATACTTGAAGGTGAGTTCTCCGGCATCCGAATCACCGCTTGCAAACAGCTCGTAGAACTTTCGGGTGACGTGGCGGGCGATGGCTTCGTCGCGTTTCACCACAAGCCCCAGCGTCGGGGTCTGCACGCGTCCGACGGTGAACAGGCCGTCGAGACGCTTGGTGGCGAGTCTCGTCTCGTTCACGCCGAAGCACATATCCGCCATCTGTCGGGCATAGGCGGCGTTGCCAGCACCCCGGCAGGAGTCGTTGGGCACGAGCTTGTCGAATGCCTTCACGATGTTCTTCTCGATGTTGTCGTTCACGTAGACGCGCTCGACCTTACCGGCGTAGCCGAGGTAGTCCAAAAGCTCGTCCACGATAAGCTGCCCCTCATCGTCCGGGTCACCGGCGGCGATGACGGAATCGCAAGTTTTAAGGAGTCCCGCAATCTGGTCGATGAGGGGCTTCTTGCTCTCTCCGGTCTTCTTATCGACCGCCGGTTCCTTCGGCCAGTCGTGAACCTCGATAGGGAGTACATCAAGGCTCCAAGGCATTCCCCATTTTGGGTCGATGGCATCCGGTTTTACCAGTTCCAAAAGGTGGCCGGCGCAGGCACAGACCGTGTAGCCGTTTCCCGAGATGGGAAGGCGGGCGCTTTCGGACACCTCTTTCCCCGTGATGGCGCGGGCGATATCGCGGGCGAGCATCGGCTTTTCCGCGATGACTAATTTGCTCATATGGTTTCCTTCCTTTCTGGTTTGCTAGGCTTCTGGGAATGAAAAGGCTAGGATATCGTCATCGTCATCATCGAACTCATAGTCGAAGGTATCGTTTGAAACTCCATGGGTATAGGCGGGCGCTTCGGCTTCGCGTAGGTACTTAAAGTCGATGAGACGGGAGGTCAGGCTCGCTTTGAGGGAGTTGCGACGGATGGCCGGAAGATGATTTACCGAGTCCCAACAGAACAGGGCGAAGTCCTCGCTGCCGACGAGTCCTTTGCGGTCTGCCGGTTTCATGCCGTCGGAGTTTCGCCTGTACTTGCTCGGCACCCAAAGATACTGATCGTATTCCGCTACATAACTGTATGCTTTTCCTTCTTCAATTTGGACGAACAAAAGGTCGAGGCCGGACTTGAAGTCCTCGTCGTTTTCACGCGCATCTGCAAGGGTGAGGAGTGCGGCTAGGCTTTCCAAAGAGAGGTCTTTGCGCGGCCACCATTCCACGAGAAACCCGACGAGTGCCATGAGATAGTTGCGTTCCGCACGGTCGGCAATCGCAAGCTCTGGCGAAAGCTCGTCCGTGATGCGCAGAAAATCGCGGCACCATTCGGCAACATCCTTATTGGTTCTAAGCTCTTCGATGGGCTTCATGCTAGGAACGACCTTCCTGTTCGAGGTTTTCGGTGTTTTCTCTTTTTTCTTCTTGAAGAACATGCTTTGAAATCTCCTGACCCTTATCTATCCAAGGCACTTCGGGCGTTGCAGAATCCTGTCAATATCGAGACCGGAGCAATTTCCCGCAAGCGGAAGCCCGGATAGGTCTTCGAGTGCTTCGATTTTCCTGCCGCTTACGAACACGAAGGCATCCATATCCCGTAACAGGGCGAAGTAACGGATGAAGTTCTGCCTGCTGTAGACGCTCAAGACCATATTCGTCTCAACTTCGCGCTCCCCGTAGTTTCCCGTGCCGTCCGGCTTGATGCCTGCGATGAGCGGGGTGTCGTAGGCATCGGTCGCGAGAAGGATGGCAAGCAGAACATCGTCCCTGGTCGGGCTGTTGGCGAGAACCACCGGGGAAGCAAGAAGCTCGGGAAAGCGCTTTACCTGTTCGATGGAGAAGCCGTGCCGGTGGGGGTTGTAATCGGATTTCGGTGTGAGAGCCTGAAAGAGATGCTTCTGCGTGTAGAGCATGGGGCGCTGCTCGAACCCGGTCTTCAAGAATATCTCCGGCGTGTCGCAGACTTTCAGGGCATCGTAGGGGCTGTATGCGCCGCAGGCGGCAAGGTCAACTTCGTGTCCGAACCGCAGGTACTCGCTGCATCTGTTCGCATAGGCTTCTTGTGCTTTTACATTTCCGTTCCCATCCTTAAGGCGGGCGATGCCGCACGTGTCGAGATAAGTCAGGCGTTCATTATCCGGCATTGCCACGGAGTTCTCGTACTCGCAGATGGTCGTGATAATCTCGGAGCCTTTTTCTGCTTTCATCATTCGCACCTCCCGTTCTTTTTCGCATTTGTGGAGATGCCGCTCCCATACGGGATGCGGCATCCTGTCTTTCTATTTTTTGTCACTTCGGGTTCTATCCGATGTTCTGGTTATCCTTTCCGGGCGCATCCCTTGCAGGTGCATCCGCCGCGAGCGCGTTCCTGCCGGATGTGCAGTCGTGGCTCTCCACGGAAATGTCGTAGCTGCCCGGAGTGATACCGTGCCGGATATCATCGACGGCCTTCGCCCCGCTTCCGGGTCTACTGATAACGGTGAAGTACCCTTCCACGCGGGCAGTCTCTCCATCCGTGAGCGACCGGCTCTCCCCTGTCTCTGGGTCGAACCCCACGGCTACGATATCGCCGTTTAGAACGGTGTAGAAATCTCCCATCTCCACGACCTTCGAGTAATCGAGCTGGGAGAGATACCCAGCTTTTGCCATCTCCTCGGTGGCGAAAATGGCACGATTTGGCGGGCAGGTGAACAGACCCTCCTCGTTCACGTAAAGGGAAACCCCCTCTCCGAAAGCGATATCGAAAGTCTCGATATTTCCACCCACCAGCGCTTGCAGCGGTTTTAAGGTGGAGCCGTTTTTATCCGGCAGAAGGGTCACCTCGCGCGGAGGTTCGCCGGTGGCGATGAGCATGGCACGGATACCCTGTTCTTCGGGAGTGCCGAGCGCGTCTTCGGGAAGCGGTGCGCCGCCTTCGTTCTGGATAAAGGCGGAAAGCTCCACGCGGGCGCGGTTCATCGTCGAAAAATGGTTTGCGACCTCGTAGCGGCTTTCCAGCTGCTCCCGGAGCAGGACTTTCAGGAGAGGAATCCGGTATTCGTCACCGGCTGTCTCCTTGAAATCACCGATGGGGTCGTAATCCGGGTTGCCCCAATCGGAGCGGAATCCGCCGTCTTGCAGCACGCGGCGCACGTACTCCTCCGGCTGCTCATCGAGATTCAGGTATCCGGTGAGGGTTGCCCAAGTATCCCCCTCCGGCCAAGCGAAGGCATAGGTGAAGGATTCCTTATCCGTCTGTTTGGCGAAGCCTGCGCCTGCGCCTTCCCTGCCGAACAGGGAACCTATCTCCTTGAAATTATCGGTCATCTATTCCATCTCCTTGTTCTGATTGATTTTTTGGGTGCTATCGAGTCCCGTCTGCTCCGCAAGTGCTTCCTTGCCGGATGCCATGTCACGGGACTCGGACTTGACACCGGTTTCGGCAACTTGTGCCTTCTCGGGTTCCGCCTGTGCCAGCAGATGCTCCTTCATGGATTCCAGAGCCGGAAACGGGGTACCGTCCCTAGCTTCCGCGAGCAGGTAGCGCATCTGCTGGGAGGTAAGGGCTGGGGTGTGCATAAGGATTGTGGAGACCTTTGCCATAGTGGCATCGGAAAACTCTGCCGCCGTTGCATCGAAGACGGCCATGAGCTGTTGCGCGTTCATGTCCGCGCACGCCTGCATGGTCATCATGAGAAGTGGCGTGTTATACCCGCACCGGTTCACGGCATAGGCACAGGCGCTCATCTGCTCTACGGAAAGGGAAGCCGGGAACAGCCCCGCAAAGTCCGCATCGCTCAGGTCTGCAACCGGGGTCTGCCCGCGCATGGCGGTAAGAAGCGCGATTTGCTGCTCCGGTCTGTATTCCGGGTTCATAATACGCGCCACCTGCGCTTCGGTTAGCGAGTGCTCACCGGTATAGGGGTCATGACGTGCGTTTTCCATGGCGGCGGCGATGACCTCCATGCTCTCAGGGGTAAACGCGGGCTTCGCGATGGCGCGGACGGTCTCATAGGGGATATGGCCTTGCAGGAGGATGTTGTTGATGGTGAGCAGCTGGGAGCGGGAGAGACGTTCCACAGGTAAGTCGCTCCCACCGTGCGCCACGACCAGATAGGCGGCTTCCATGCGCCGTGCGTCCATCTGCGGGTCTAGGAAGCGTGCGAAGTCTCCGCCCCTGATGGCGATTTTCGCGATGGCCGTCATCTGCGCTGCGGTGTACTTGGGGGTCGCGAGAGCATCCAGCACGTCTTCTCCCACCGCCGGGTTCAGCGCGGCGGCGATGATGGCATTGGCCTGAAAGCCGTTGTACTCGTGTTCGGTCAGGCGCATCGCGTCGGCTTCGGTTAGGCCACGGTCGATGGCCTGTTCGTACTGAACGAGCTGTTTGTCGGTAACGGTTTCCGGGTCGAATGTTTTTCCGGCAGGTGTCATAGGTGTCCTCCTTTCTGCCCATGAAACGGCTTTGTCACAGGGAGCCATCTGCCTTTTCCGCGCGTGTCGGGGCATCCTTCGTCTCCGACTGGCTATCGAGTTCGGTGCGAGCGGCCTTCGCGTCGCGGGCTTCGGATGCGAGAGATGTGGCAGGCGCTTCCGGCTCAGCGGATGCAGACTTCTCGGCTGCACGCATGGCTTCGGCGGGGGAAGCCCCGTCCATCAGCGCGAGGTCTACCGAACGCAGCTGCGCAAGGCCAAGCTCCGTCACGGGGAGGTCTTTGCCGCCGTGGAACAGCACGGAAACAGCCGCCTTAAGTGTCTGCTCGTCCATATTGCGAAAATCGAGGGGGTTCTTGCCGACAGAAGCGATATCCAGAAGACCGCGCATCTTACCGGACGAAAGGGTCTTGTCGGCTATCGTCTCAAGCGTCTCGGGCGAGACGTGCGGGCTGCGGGCGGCTTCCATGAGGATATCCGCCTGCCTGTGAGAGAAATCATGCTTGGCAATCTGCGTAGCGATGGGAAGCGGCACATGGCTCTCCATCGCTTCCGCGTAACGTGGGTAGTCTACGTTTTCAGGCACCGTTGCAACGCTCTCCGGCACCGCTTCATAGGAGACGATATTTCCGTCGATGCAATAGCCGAGGTCGATGGGAAGATAGCTGTCAGCTTCCTTGGTCTCGGGGGAAAGTTCGCTCTCCTTAACGAGTCCCATGATGCGGTAAACGTCCTCGGGTGTCGCACCGGAATCGAGAAGTTCGTGGAGGGTGTTCTCGATAGCACCGGAGACATCCTCCATCTCCGGGTCGGACGTGCGCTCACCGAGCGCGAAGCAGGGACGGGCGAAGTTGGTGTTCAGGGTATCGACGGTATAGACCCTGAGCGCATACTCCCCCGGAGCGTACCAGTAGTCCTCATCGTTGTGGTAGGTGAGCAGGAGGGAGAGGTCAACGGGAATCTGCTCCTGCCCAATCCAGAAGTCGTTATCTGGCATGGCAATCATCCTTTCTGTGTTTCTAGTTGTACGGTTTGCTGGCTTTCTGGTGTTCTATCTAACGGGAGAGGTCGGGCTTTGCGACCAGATGCTCGCGGGAAGGTGCGGCAGATGCGCCTGCAAGCTGTTTGGAAGCTGCCATCATGTCCTTGGCTTCCCCGGAGAGGGAGATACCGCCACCGCCCTTTCCTCCGATGCCCGCACCCTTTGTCACGACGGCCTGAACGACCTCTTTTGCGGCCTGCCCTGCGGTATTCACAAGGCCGCTTCCCGTGCTGTCACCGAAATCTTCTGCCATGTTCATTTCTCCTTTCTTGCCGAAAACGCCTAAAGGGCGTTGTCGTTGCTGCCTCTCGACTCATTCAGTTTCCGAATCACATTGAGGGCGGCTTTCCTGTTCTCCGGGAGAGCGAAGCGCGATAGGGCGGCTTCTTTCGCTTCCCCCGAAAGGGAATAGCCGCCATCGTCCGCACCGGGCAGGATGCCGAAGGCCTCCTTGCAGGTCTCCTTGAGGAAAGCATTCACCTTCGCAAGGTCATCGCCCTCAAGCCAGTCGGTCGCGGCTTGTGTGCTGAGTGGATAAGCGAATCCATACGCTTCAAGGCCGTCGAGGTCGGCACCGACCATTCCGTTCCAAGGGTAGCCGAGCAGGGTGTTCATGTGGAAACTGGCTACGAACTGCCCGTTATCCTCGGTATCGTAGAACTCGACCATCGTGTCGGCGCAGGGGGGATTTCCCTTCTTGCTTCCGCGAGGGAAGCCGTCCGCACGGGGTTCACCGGGATAGACGAGATGCACGCGCCATTTTCCGGTGGTGAACTCGCGCGGAAAGGTGAGATAGGGATTCTTTTTCATAGATTCCATCCTTTCTAAAGGGCGTTCCCGTTAGCGAGGACGGTCGCGGCTTCTTTGCACTCGGCAGCTTTTTCTTCAATCCCCATCTGGTTTCTGCTCAGCCCATTACGGGATGCAGTGGCATCCTTCGCTTCCCCCGTGAGGGAGTAGCCATCCTCGTCCTTTTCGTCACCGGGAAGGGAGCCGCAGAACTCCATGCAGCTTTTCTTGAGAAAGTCGTTCACCTTTGCAAGGTCATCGCCTTCAACCGTCCAAGCGGGGATGCCGCCATCAAGGGAGAACTGGTTCCCGTTCTTGAGCATCGTGTCGAGGGAGACGGCAATGGAATTGTCCTCAAGCAGGTCGGTCATGTAGTAACGAGAGACGAACTGCCCGCCCGGGAAGCGTGCGGCATCCTGCGAGGTATCGTAGAACTCCACAAGTGGGTAGGACGCGCGATGGGCGGCGGCAGGTGAGCCAGAGTAAGCATTTAACTCATAGGTCAGGCAACCATCGAGACCGTAACGCTCTCCGGGGTAGATAAGATGCACACGCCATTTGCCGGTGGTGAAGTCGTGAGGGAGCGTCCCTTCCTCTTTCTCGTATTCCTCAGAAGGGCATCCAAAGGACTGCTCCACGTAACGGGGGGCGGCGCAGAGTTCCGGGCTGTTATAGAGGTCGTGGACGAACCGGTTCTCATCGCCAAGCTCATAGTGCTTTCCCATGGCGGTAAGCCCTTCGAGGGGCAGATAATCCTCGTAATCGAGCTGTCCCCAAAGGCGCTCGCCCTCATCGGTGAGCTGACGCATCTCGACGGATACGCGCCCGTCATGGTGGGCACCGGCAAGGTAAAGCGTGCCGTTCTCGTCCCAGACCTTCTGAATCTCGCAGTCGGCGAAAACGTTGCCCTGACCGAAACGGGATGGAGAGCAATCGGTGGCGGCATCGAAGTCCTTGTAGACGGCGATGCCGGTGGACGTGCCGTTCCAGCGCCCAACACTTCCCGACACGAGGATGTGGTTGCCGCCGTAAGGGTTGACGAAATCCGACATGTCGGACTTCTCCCCGTTAAAGAAGGCGGCAAGTGCCCGCATCTCCTCCTCGTAATCGAAATCCTTCATCTCCATCTGATGATTGAAAATCTCATCGTCGGTGAAGTCCTCGCGCACCTCATCCTCGGTCAGACCGTCACGTTCCATGAGGTCGTTTATCGCCATTTCTTCGCCTTCGTCTCCGTAGTAGAGGTCTTCGTCGAAGACGATGCGCTCTTTCGGTTTCGGTTCCATAGAGTCTCCTTTCAGCAGAAAACGGGTGGAGCCTTGCCCTCACCCGTTTCCATGCACATTTCTAACGGTTGTCGGTGTCTACAGGCGGCTGCGCATCTCTATCGTCCTTTTCCGGGGCATCCTTTTCCGGGGCGTTACCATCAAGCCCATCCCTGCCGTTTTCCATATCGTGCGCTTCGCTGTCAACGGAAACCGCTTCCGGGTCGATATCGCACTCAGAAAGCTCGGCCTTCCACTGCTCGGCGAACACCGCGTCGTATCCCTTTTCGTTCACGGCGCGTACCGTATCCACACTCAGGACATAAGGGTTTGCGCGACCCGCGATATCATCGTTGTCCTGTATGAAGTTGTCGGCACAGTCGGCGAAGTCTTCGCCATATTTCTCCTCGAACGTGGCATAGATAGCCGAGATGATGGTGTCCTTCGCGTCATCGGTCGGCGCATAATCCTCATCATAGGAGAGGTCGTTTAAGATTTCGTCTGCAAGGCTTTCCCGGATGGCATAGACCCCCATATCCCTTAGCTGGTCGAGGGTGCCGTAACGGCAGATATCCTCGCAATGGTCGTAGAGGTCGGCCTTGAAGCACACGTACTGCGCCATCTGAACCATCTTGTAGATATCGCCCTTGCAGCCTTCGAGAAGGCCGTCGAACTCGGCTTCTTCCAGCCACTCCGTGTGGTCGGGAAGCCACGTGAGAAGGGCATGGTAGTTGTCATCGACCTTATACTCGGCAGTTTCGCCGAACGCTTCGGTGATGTCACCGTCGAAATCAAAATCCTCCACCTCGTCGCGCAAGTCCCCGAGGTCAAGGTCTCCTTGCAGCTGCTCAATAGTAACGAAATCAGGGTTTTCGATATCTCTTCGATTTCCCAGCCGGAGAGGTACAGCTCGTCCTGCATCCACAAATTCGTCTCCTTGCAGGAGTCGTAAGCACGGAGGGCGGCAGATGGCTTTACCCCCTGTGCGTAGAGCTTGTCCACAAACTCGTCAGTGGAGTATTTTCGCAAGGTGAGGGCATCGTCTGCGAGGGCGGAGAAGACCTGCGTGACAGTCGGCTCCCCAGAAGCCCCCGGGTCAGATACGAAGGTGGTGGAGAAGTCCTTTCCGCCTTTGAAGAGGGTGAGCGAGTATTTCACGTAGTAGTCTGGGGCAACGGTGTCCCTTTCCCGGTTCGTAATCTTCATCTGGAAGCCGGACAGAAACTTAGCCACTGCTTCCGTAGTGTCGTATGCCATAGCGCGTTCCTTTCCATCGGAAGCCGATGCTCGGCTCCCAATAATAACTTATTAAGGGGAAGGGGCGCACCGGTTTCGGCACGCCCCTTCGGTGAGCGGTAGCAGGTTTTCGGTAAGCGTCTACGCGCCGAGGATTTCCTTCGCCCAAGAGCCGGACTTTACAAGCCCCATCATGGTCGTGATGAGAACGGCGATAGTCTTGATGATGACACCGAACGAGTCGAATGTTTCTACGCCCTGTGCGAGACCAAGCATCTCAGCCTTTCCCAATCCGCCGGAAACCGCGAGGGCGGTCACAAGATGCGGGTAGAGGTAGAGGATGAGAACCATGACCACGCCTGCGAGGGCTGCTGCCGCAAAGTTCTTGAGGTAACCGATTCCGATTTGCTTCGTCTCCTCGAAGCCGAGAAGGGAAATGGGAATCGGAGAGAAGGCGGCATAGACATAGAGCTGAACGGAACGCCCGAGGGCAACGACCATTGAGACCGCATAAAAAACGAGTCCGACCGCCCATGAAATGAGTCCGAAAATCAAAAGGAGGAAGCATCCGCCGAACGTGGCATCGGCCGCATCGTCCTTGGTCATCTTGATTCCGGGTTCATACCAGTTTTTCGATTGCAGCTTGTCCGACACGTTACCAACGAGGTCGTTGAAGATGCTGTAGATGGCGGAAACGAGGTCGAGGGCGTTGTCGATGAAGTAGCTGAGGATGCAGTAGGTCACCACGAGGAATACGATATCCTTCACGGCGGGAAGGGTGCTCGTCGCGTCGATGCGCTGGCTAATCTTGATGAGTTGCATCAGCATGAAGAGACCTAGGATGGCATGGGCAACGGGGATGACCCCGGCCTGATAGAAGTCTTTTACCACGCCATACGGCTCGGTTGTTCCGAAAAGCTCGTTGAACGGCCCGGAAATGAACTTCGCATCAAGCGTCTGGTTGATGACACCGAAATAGGTATTGAAGAGCGTGGCAGCGATTTGCAGAAGCCACGTTTTAATCATGTTGGGGATATCAAGGAAGTCCCCGATGATACCCGCATAGGCCGGATGGGGAATGAGGAGCACGAGTGCGCAGGCAGCGAAGAGCGCGAATGTGCCCGCGAGACAAGCCTTTCTCCTGCGCAGGGGAACCGTCTTCGTCTCCTCATGCTGTGTGGATTGTAAAGTCAGTTGTTCATTCATAGAGATTCCTTTCTGCCTGCATGGCGATGCTGCCCTAGCCCTCGAAGGAGAACTCGCCCGTGGACTGCTCGTAAACGCAGGTGATGGAAACAGAGTTTGTGTCGTTGAGCTTGAAGTCCGTGGTGATGACCCCGTTCTCATAGTCGAGGTTCACGACTTTCTGCCATGTAGCTTCGGTGACAGAAGGGTAATGGACGGCGCACCACTTGGAGAGGGCGGTGATGACGGCCTTCTCATCCCCGCCGAAGAGTTTCGTGACCTCGCTGTTCATGCCCTTCACGGTGATGTTTGCCACCGCTTCGGCACGCTCGTATGCGGTGTTTTTCTGAGCGAACATCGTAGAGCTTGTAAGGGTGGAGATGGTGTTCTCACCGGGGGTCTTAGAATCGGAGTTCACCGCAGCGCCACTGCCGTCCGTGTAGGTCACGATATGGGTGCCGGTATCGGTCTCGAAGACGATGGTATAGAGATAACCGCCGTACCCATCGGAGGTCTTTTCGATGCGGGAGATGGCGTAACTATGGACGGTCGGGGTTCCGTTCACCGTTTCCACGTAGGAGTCATCGGCAAACTTGAGGGTGTAGCGCCCCTCGCTTACCGACCAGACGGAAGAGGAGAGGGTGTCGATGAGTTCCTTGGTATCGGAATCGTATCCCTTGATGATTTCCTTCTGGGCATCGGTAAGCTCCACTTTCCCGGTTTCCTTCTTCGTCTTCTTCTCAGCGGCTGTGGTAGTGTCCGTGTTATTTTCTGCGTGCTGCTCCTTTGCGGTTTCTGCGCGGTGATGCGACACGTTGATGGCGCTCATGGCAGAGCCGCAGGTGAACATTAAGAGCAGGCACAGGGCGATGACGGAAAACTTCTTGTGTTCCGCCATCCATGCTTTCAGTTTCTTCATAGCAGGTATCCTTTCTGGTTTCCTAGCGCCAGTCCCATGGATAGCCGCAGACAACCCATCCTCTTCCGTTTTGGGAAACCCAATCGGACAGGGAAATGGTGCGCAGACCGGAGTAAATGCTATCCATGACCTTGCCGTCACCGATATAGATGCCGACGTGCCCGTAAGCGTTACCGGCGGCGGTGTTGGAGCCGTATTGGGCGGAGACGAGCATTCCTACCTTTATCTGGGAGAGGTCGGTGGTGGCGCGTTTCTGGCTGTAATTGGCACCGTATCCCTGATTGCCGAGCTGCGTATTGCCGTTGCCGCCGACGGGATGACCGGCTCTTGCATAGACCCTTGTTGTCCATGTGGCGCAAAGGTTGGCTCCCGGCCACGGAGTCTGCGAGCAGGCATTCACGATATCCTTCTGCCACTGGTCGGCGCTCTGGTAGTCCTGCCCGCCACCGGGAATGAGGGTGGTGCCGGAGTACCGATTCTTGAACTCCTCTGCGGTCATGGAGTCAAGCTGCGCAACGAGCGGATAGGCTTGGCAGATGGAACGGTACTGGGCGATATAGCTGTCCTGCGACGCGGTGTAGTACCCGCCCTCGCCGAGGGCACGCAGGAAGAGTTCGGAGTTGTTGGTGTCGATGGCCTTCTGGTAATCGGCAACGCGGGTGTAGTTGGACTGCTTGTAAAGATGCTCGCACCGGTATTTCATGTACGAATCATCGTCTTTGAAGACGGCGAAATCCGCGTAGGTCTTGTAGGCAGAGCCGGAAGCACTGTATTCGGTGGTGAGCATTTTAACGGAACCCGTGATGAGTCCGCCGTAGTCATAACCGGCATATTTCACGCCGCCGTAGTTGTGGTACAGCCGCCCGAGGTCGGAACCGGAGTCCGAGGTGCCGTTCTCAATCATCATCTGGCCGAGGAGTGCCGAAGCGGGATATCCGTACTGCTCGTGGGCGTTCAGGCACGCGAGCACGAGGTCGTAGGTGACCCATGCAGGCATCCCGTCAAGCGATGCGCTCTTTTGCTCCTCGTCGGCGGCACCTCCACCGACAACGGAAATCAGGCCGAAGGCCAAGATGAAGGCAATGATGAGTGGAAAGAATTGGGAGACGGCACCGGCAAGTGATGAAAGCATTCCCTTGATGCCACTGGAAAGAATCGTGAGCGCCTTTTTCTTTCCAGCTTGCGCCGCAGCATTCTCGTAGACGTTCCTATGGAAATACTTGGAGAACTGCATCCGCTTCTGGGCAGCTTTCTTATCCAGTTTCTCGGTGCGGTATTTCTTTTCGGAGAGGGCACCGAGAGAATCTTTCTTTTCAAGTGCATCCTTACCGGAACGAAGGTGCTTTCTCGCCTTTCCGGCAAGTTTCGCGCCGGTGTGCGTGGTTGCGACCAAATCGTCCGTGCCTTCCAGCTCGGAGTCTTTGAGAGCGTTGTGGGCAGCTTTTGCGGCTACACCCTTTGCACCACGTTTCAGGCTCTTATTCAGATTGTGGCGAGACTGCACCTTTTTCGTGAGGGCATTTTTTCCGGTTATCTGGCTACGGGATTTTCCGTCAAGGGCATCGGCGGCGGAAGTCTTCTTACGTTTCCTTGCGATGGCATCGAGGGCGGTACTTCCCGCGCCGTGCGTGCCCTTCTTGCCGACGGAATAGAGGTCACCCTTTAAGGCTTTGGCGCTCTTATCTGCCTTTTCCACCAGACCGGTATTGACGGCATCCGTCTTTTCGGTCTTGAGGAGATTACTCATGGCTTTCTCACGGTCGTTTCCGCCGGTCGTGAAATCCGAAGCCTTCATCTGACGTTCACCGTCCTTTCCGGGGTCTTCTTACTGGGTTGCTAGATAACGGGTTTTGCATCTTTCTTGTCCCCAAGCCCCGTCTTCTTCGTCTCATTGGGGTTCGTGGAGAACAGGTCATAGAGAACGTTGCCGGACGGGAACTTGCCGCGAATCGGCACGCGGGCGTTACCTGCGATGAGCAGGCCGTCACCCGGCTCTGCGGACTCGTCGATGCATTCCTCCTCCTGCTCGGACAGGTTCAGAAGCTCCGCCCACTTCATACGGTCGAGCGGGGACTGCTTGAGAAGCATGAGGAAGTCCGCGTTAAGGACGATATTTCGCGCCGCTTCGTTGGCGAGCATCGCCGTGGCGTTCTGACTGATACCTGTCAGCAAAAGTCCGAATTTTCGACCCTCATTCGAGAAGCGGGAGAAGTAGTTAAGTACCGTCGGGTACGCGAACATACTCTGCATCTCCTCGACGTAGAGCCATGTGCGGACGTTTCGCTTTGCATTGAAGTACATGCGGTTGCGGACGGCTTCGCAGACGTTGATGAGGGCGAAGACCAGCATGGAATCCGGCAGGTCTTTCAGGTTGAAGTCCACGATGCGGGTGTTGAAATCGACGTTGCTCTGATGGTTGAAGAAGTTCATGGAACCCTTCACGAAGCGCTCGTAACGGAGTGCGATGACCTGTGCCTGCTCCTCCGGCTGCTCGTTCGCGGCATCGTAGAAGTCCTGTAAGGTCGGCGGAAGATTGTCTCCGCGCTCTGCGGCCTTCTGGAAGGCAAGCTCGGTGCAGCGCTGTACGAGTGACTGGTCAACCTCAGAGAAGTTCGACCCGGCTTCGGCAGCGGAAGCGCCCGCCTGAGCTAACATCGCATCCACCTTGAATGCAATCTGCTCGTTTCTCGTCATGTGTTCCACGGATACCGTATCGAAGGGGTTCAGATGGGTTCCGGTACCCACGCCGAAGTGGTAGGTGCTGCCGCCGTAGCGTTCGGCGATAGCGGTGTACTCGCCTGCGCGGTCGATGACGTAAATCTCGTCCGTCGGATTGGAGAAGATGGTGCCCGTCATCTCGGTCTTGGTGAACATACCCTTACCGGAGCCGGTCTTGCCGCAGACGAAGCCCATCGGCGAGGTGAGCTTCTTGCGGTTGCAGACCACGAGGTTGCGACTGTGCTTGTTCTGGCCGTAGTAGTTGCCGCCTGCATCGTCAAGCTCCTGCGTGGCAAACGGCACGAGAATGGAAACCTGCGCCGTGGTGAACATGCGGGAGATTTCCACGTGGTTATGGCCGAGCGGGAGGATGGAATTAAGTCCCTGACGCTGGCGATAGTCATAGGTGTCAAGCTCGATGGAGTTCTGACGTGCCGTGGAGATGATGCGAAGTACCTGCGTATCCAGTGCTTCCTTGCTCTCCGCGTAGGTGTAGACAAGTCCCGTGAAGACGTAGAGACGCTGGTTCTTGTTCTGCAAGTGGTCGAGCACGTCCTCCGTCTCCTCCTTGGAGTATTTCAGCTCCTGCGGGAGGATGGAGAAGTCATAGCCTTTGTTCACTGCCGAGCGCTGTTCCTCGATGATTTCCTTGTCAATCCATGCGGAACGGGTGCGCACGTAATTGATAGCCTTGGATTTATCCATGGGCTGCACGTACCACGTGATAGCCATGGGGATAGGAAGGTCTGCCATGTCGGCAAGTGCGCGGTCGGAAAGTTCCGAGCCGAACTTCTTCATCACGAGTACCTGTGCGTAGACTCCGTTATCGAGTTTTACGCAGTCGTTATAGTGGCCGTCCGGGCGGAAATCAATCTGCGTCGGTGCGATGCAGTCCTTGGTAGTCTGTAAGCGCTTGGCGGAAATATCGCGCTGGTAATCGAACAGGAACGGCTTATAGGGGTTCAGGAGTGAATGGATGACAGAAAGGCGCTGGGTGCCGTTCATAAGGTGTGCCTTGCTGCCGATGGAGTTTAGGATGCGGGAGGATTCGACCTCGATACGGGAGAGCTGACGCGCTGCATCTTCTGCGGTGTCCGCCGTCACGGAATAGGTGAGGTAGCGGTTCCTGCGGATGTTGCTGACCCCCTCCTTCACCTTATCGTTCAGGATGTTGTTGAACACCTGTGCGTCGTTCCTTGCAGCATCGTTTGCCTGACGCTCCGGGTCGAAAAACTTGCGATGACCGACCTCTTCCTTGAGGAGCGGCGTGTTGATGACGCTCATCTGCACGAGCGTATCCGCACCGAACTGGTCGTAAAGGCGGGTGATGGCAGAGAACATGGCTTTCTGCTGCTCATCGCGCACCGAATGATAACTGGTGTCATCGAAGGCGATGGAAGAGGAAAACATTCCCTCCTCCACCTCACAGATGCCGTCCTGATACATCTTGTTGTAGCCGATGTAGTTCACCACGTCTTTCGCGGAGTCGCGCTTCTTTCTGGCATCGGCCATCTTATCGGACAGCTCCTTGTCCCTGTCCTTTAACTGGGACTTGATGGAGCTGTAGGTCTTTTTCGCTTCCTTCTCGGCCTTCTTGGCTTCCTTTTTCCTGCGCTTCATCTCGCGCTTGGCGCGCTTCTTCTCCTTTCGGGTCAGCTTTCCGGCACCTTGCGTGACGTGTGCGACCTGAGAGATGGCATCCATGTCGATAGCGCCGGTATCGGAGCGCAGGGGCGCGGTGTTCCCGAACCCGTCACCAGATGCGTGGACGAACGCGTCCACGTCAAATGCGGCGTTAAGAGATGACCCGTCCTGCCCTTGGGGAGTAGGATTCGATGCCGCGAAGGTTTCCCTGCTTTCGGTAGTGTTTTCCATAGATAGTTCCTTTCTGCTTGCTGTTTTCCGACTCAGAGAGAAGTCCCGCAAGGTGCATGGACGGCTTATAGAAGATGCGGTCGTTCGTGAAGTTTGCTTTAAGCCAAAGCGGCGCAAACTGCTCGAAGGGCATCCCGCAGGGCTTCACGAAGCCCACGCACCAAAACGGCAACGAGACGGCGTAGATAAAATAGGTGCAATCGCTGACGTTCAGCCCCAAAACGAAGTAGATGTAAAGCCCGGCAAGTACCGAGACAGAAAGCGCACCCGTGATGGATACCAGGGTGCGCATGGTCATCTTGCCTACGATTTTGGGCTGATACTCGGCGATATCCTTGTGTACTGCTACAGAGAGCATGTTAGATATCGCTCCTTTCTAACCCGCGAGGGAACCCCAGTTGATACCGGTCTTGAAGTACACGGCAGCACCCACGACGATGGCACCGCCAATAATCATGGCGAGGGCACCGGAGAGCTGACCGCCGCCGCCCTGCATACCGTCCTTGATGGTAAGACCAAGGTTCACAAGGCCGAAGACGATGAGGATGCCGCCGAGGGCGGTCACACCATCAGAGAGAAGGTTTTTCACGTTTTCCAGCATGGTTGATTCCTTTCTTGTTTACTTGTTTTCTAGTAACCGTACAGATGGGCAAAGGCGATACAGGTAAGTCCCGCGACGATGATTGCAACGGCTTTGCGTATCTCCCCGCCCCCGCCGCGAAGAAGTCCCGCGAGGGTCATCCCGAGATAGATGATTCCCACGACGGTGAATGCGCCCGCAGCGGTTCCTATCGCCGGGGCGGCGAGTTTGACGAGTGTTTCCAAGTTCCTTCCTCCATTCGTCCCCTTTCTGCCTTTTTCGCGTGGCATTTCTCTTAATTATAAGTGCCTACCGGTTCAGCAATTTACCCAGAAGCCCTTTCCTTGATTTTTTCCATGCCGCCCATTTCCATGCCGTGAACTCCGCACCCATATCCTCATCGGGGGTGTACGGCTCGCAGCCGTTTTTCAGATACCGCTCGAAATCGAAGGAGTTCTTATGCAAACGCTTCCAGTTGCGCTTATCCACGATATAGCGGTATCGCTTATGGGCGTGGGGGTCGTACTTATCATCCATGAGCGGGTTGGTACCGGCGATGAGCAGGATTGCCTTTAGGCGGCTCATCTTGCCGATTTCTGCTGCGTCGATAAGGTCACGACCCTGAATCTGCAAGTTCTTACTGGCGCTTGAGGATTGTCCCGTGGACTCGTTGTAAGTCATCTGATGGATGGTCTGCTTGCCAATCATCTCCGCAATCTCCTTGTTGGTGGAGTTGGACTTGCCACCGAGGAAGAGCGTCGAGTCGCAGCAGTCGATGATGGTCTGCGCCTTCTTATCGTACTTGCTTTCCAGCTGGCTCATGGATTGCAGGATGATGGTGATGCCGATGTTACGGGAACGGGTGACCGCGATGGTCTCCTCAATCTGCGGGATAGTGCCGATGTTGGCGAACTCATCGAAGATGAAATGCACCGGGGTCGGGAGTTTCCCGCCATAATCCGAAAGGGCTTTTCGGCACAGCTGGTCGATGGTCTGCCACATGAGGATGGCGAACAGGAAGCTGAGGGTCTTGTCGGTATCGGAGAGGATGCCGAAAATCGCCACCTTCGCATCCGGGTCACCAAGGGTGTCAATCTCCATCTCGTCATAGGTCAAAAGCTCGCGCACGCCGTCCGTCGCGATGGGCGCAAGGCGCACGTTGCAGGAGATGAGGATGGATTTTAAGGTCTTGCCTGCGGCCACCTTGAAGTTCTTGTAGTTCATCAGGGCGAAGTCCTCGTCGGCAGTCAGCCCCCCGCAGTCGGCGGGCTTCACGCCGTCGGAGTTGCGCTTGAACTTACTGGGCACCCAAGACCAGCCGTTATCTGCCTGCTTGGTGCCAAAGCTCCTTGAAAGACCGGCATTTCCCGCAGCGTCAGGAGAAGAGCCGTCGTTTTGCTTGTACTTCTTGCCCTCCTCGATTTGGAGGAACATGAGGTCAAGAGCGGACTTGAAGTTCTCATCGTTCTCTCGTGCTTCCGCAAGGGAGAGGAGCGTGAGAAGCGAGGACATGTTGTAGTCCTTCGCCGGGAACCAGTCACGCAACAAGGCGATGAGCGCCGTGTAGAGCATCTTCTCCGCGTTCTCCCAAAACGGGTCACCGCTCGATTTCCCCTCGGGGTTCGTGTTCATAATGAAGCAGTTCACGAAGGAGAGGATATCGGTATCCGTCTTCACGTACTTTAACGGGTTGTAGTGCATGGACTCATCAAGGTTGATGGTATTGAAGCTCTTGAGCTTATAGCCGTTGTCCGTGAACAGGTATCCGGCATCCTTAAGAAGGGTTCCCTTTGGGTCGGTGACGAAGTAGCTGGTGTTGAGCTGGCAGATGTTCGGGGTCACGTAGTTAAAGGTCTTACCGGAGCCAGAGCCGCCGACCACGAGGACGTTTAGGTTGCGGTCATATTCCGGGTCGAACTTGGGACGGTGCAGGGCAAGGCCGAAGTTCTTGGTGAAGAGAAGATTGTTATCTTCGGTCTGCAAGTCCTTGAACTTCTTTCCTTCCTTCACAGTGCCCCAGCGGGCGGAACCGGATTCTTCGCCGGAACGATAGTTTCCGATGAACGCCACGTAGCGAAGCCAAATCATCCAGATAATGAGAAAGCAAGCCCCGCCAAACAGCAGGGAGTTACTGGTCATATCGAGGGCAAACGGTGCATCCTTTATGGTCTGCCACATGGAAAGGAATGCATCGCTCAAATGGTCGAAAATCTGCCCCGGATAGGTGACGAGGGTTTCGGCATAGCGGTCACCGAGATAGAAAAAGACCGTGGCGATGACGAGGGTGCCGAGCGCCGAGGTGGCAATCTTCTTATTGATTTCCGGGTTCGCGCTATTTGCCATCTGCATCCTCCTTTTCCACTTCTTCCAGCACAAGCAAGAGCGTGGTCACAATACTCGTGCGCGTCTCTCGTGTGGCCGCGTGGCGGAATCCTTCATAGCAGGTGAGCGAAAAGTCCTCGGACACATCAATACCATTGGAATCGCGTGGAGTGAGACCGTCGCACCGGGAAAGGGCGGAAGGCTCCCAGAGGGTCGTGATACCATCTTCCGATTTCACGCGCTTGCACCCGGACTTCATTTCATAGAAAAGGTTGTCGAGGGTGGTATGGGTCTCGTTGTCCTTTGGCAGGGCGGCATCAAGAAGGGAGATGAGGTTCCCGATGGTACGCTGGGAAGGCTCGCACCAGTCCCTTAAATATCCAAGACAGGCCATCAGAAGAAGTTTTTCCGTCTTCTTAATGAAGTCACCATCTGAATCGGAGAGGTTCACGATGGATTCCGCGATGGTCTCGATATCGCTGTCCGATTCCATGGTAAGAAGCGGGGAGCATTTCAGCCTGTCCGGCAATTTGTCTTTGAGGGTCATGGTCTATCTCCTTACAATGCATCTTCGTTCTTAAAGGGCAGGTCAGTCCTTCGTTCCTGCGAGATTTCCTGCGACTTCGTTTCCGTTTCAATTTGAGTTTTAGCGGCGGTCATGTCGCGGGCTTCTCCGGTGAGGGAATAGGACTCGGAATCATATTGCTGCTCCTCGCGAATATCGGAGGGACGAATCTCGCTTCCGGTCTGCTCTACATCCATGACGGCGGTGCGGGAATCGGTATCTGCGCCATCGTGGCTTTCAATACCGGAGTTCGGGTCGGGCGTGCGCCCGTCGTTATCCATGGCACCATCAGATGCAACCGGCTCAAGCAGCTGTTGTTCGTCACGCATCTGCTCCTGCGCCAGACGCGCATTCTGCATGGCAAGGTCTCCATCCGGGAGGGTGCCAGCGTCCTTCGGGGTATTCTGCTCGAACCAGTTGTGGGTCACATCGAGGTCGTACCGGTTCTTTAACGTCTCCGCAGAGACCGGCCAGTCACGACCGCGCTCATATGCCGGTACCGAACCGTCTTTATTCAGGCTTGCAGGCTCGTAGGCCATGACCTCACCCTTGCTGGTTTCAGTCACACCGAAGCCCTGCGCGTTCATCTTGCGCTCGAAGTCGGAAAAGTCCGTGCAGCCTTCCCTTGCCTTCTGGGCAGCGTTTCGGATGTTCTGGGTATGGATGGCGGTGTCCTCGGCACGGAGTGTAGAGACCTTATCACTGCGGGCAGGTGCATCCTTTACCGGCACGTCATAGGTCTTTTCCGGGGCATCCGTTTTCACCTGCGTCGCGTGAACCTTGTAGGGGGCACCGACGGAAATCACATCGAAATCCTCATGGGTCTCACGACCAACCATCTCGGTAAGCTCCTTGTGGGAGTAACCGGAGAAGCAAATTGAATCGTCGATATTGAGGTTTTCGGTATCCTGCTCGCTAAAGAGCACATCGTAAGTTTCTTCTGGTGCATCCTTGTAACGGATGGTGACCGGAATGACCGTTACGTCCTCTGCCGGGAGGTCAGGATAGCTTGTCAGCTCCGTGAGGGAATCCATGGTCTTCTTATTCACGGGTTTGGCGTGATTCAGTGCATCGGTGATACGCTGCTCATCGAGACGCGCCATCACGTCCTTAAATTGCGGGGCATACCCTGCGACGGTCTTAGCATCCTCCTTGGCAAAGGCAAGGAAACCATTTCCCTGTTTGTCCGTGTAGGCAGCGGCATAGGTACCATTCTCGCGGCATACCTGCGCATAGTAGGCGGCTTCCTCGGAAGTACCAAAGGGCACGACCGCCTGCTCACGAGAGGATTGCTTCTCAGCCATTGCTTTTGCGGCTTCGGGAGTGTTCCCCTCCTTCTTATAATGGCGCTGCCACCAGTCGAAAGCACGTTCCCTGCCACGCCCGAACCGCAGGTAGTTCTCCGCCTGCCTTGTGACGAAGTTTAGGAGGGCGTTTCCCATGTCATCGCCGAAATCCTGAGCCATGTGGCATCATCCTTTCTTTTTTCGATTTCCTGTCTTTTGAAGCGGCAAGAATGCCGTCTCCTTGGGGACAGATTATAACGCAGGCTATTTTCCATCCCTCTGCCCTATACACGAACGTGCAGGTAGAAACTGCCAAGTCAGAGATGCCGATGATAGAAAAAGACACCATTTAGCATCAAATGAACCCATTTGCGCCTATTTGCGGACGTTGACCCTTTTCTCGTCCGGGTAGAGGGATTCGCCCCTCAACCATCCCGCCCACAAATCTTTCATAAATCCGCAGGCGGATTGACGGAAACATTTGGAACGGAAAAGTTGACCGGCTCCGACTCCCGTGCATTCGCCTTCGCTGCCGCGATGCGCCGGACGCAGGAAAAGCGAGGGGCTTTCCCGCCGGGCACCGCGACCGCTCATTATATGCACGGAGATTGCTGAAATGGGGCGCTGCCCCAAACCCCGGCCACTCCGCGCAAGCCGCAGGATTTTGCCCTTTCGGCGGGGAAAATACAAGTCTTGAATGTTTACCGGCTTTCTTGTAAAATATATATATAGCAAGATGGTTGATACCTTCTTGTGAGTCGAACAGGAGGTGGTCAACACCGATGAATCAGGAAGAAACGATGCTTTTGCATAAGGAGAGATACAAGGAAACGATTAAGAACCTGACCGTGATGAGCGATATTCTCGCGCGGAACGTATTCAAAGATAAGAATGCCTGCGAGTATGTCCTTAGAATTATTCTGGAAGACAAAGAACTGACCGTCATCGACAATGAGACGCAGATGGATTTCAGAAACATGCACGGCAGGGGTGTCGTGTTGGACTGCGTGGCAAAGGATGGAAGCGGACGCGTCATAAACGTCGAGATACAGCAGGACGATGAGGGAGCGCACCCGAAACGTGCCAGATACCATCTTGGGATGATGGACTCGAATGTGCTGGATACGGGAAAGAACTTCGATAAGCTCCCGGAGACCTACGTGATATTTGTCACCTTAAAGGACGCGCTTGGATGCGGACTTCCGATAGCCCATATCGACCGGATAATCCGCGAGAACGGCAAGGAGTTCGGGGACGAGGAGCACTTCATCTACGTGGATTCCAGCAAGGACGATGGAAGCGAGCTTGGAAGACTGATGCACGACTTCCGAGCGAAGGAAGCGAAAGAGATGCAGGCGGGAGCCTTGGCCGACCGCGTGCACGAACTGAAAGAGACCGAGAAAGGGGTGGAACATATGTGCAAGGAAATGGAAGCCCTGCGTCTGGAAGGCGTAGAGGAAGGAAGAATGGAAGAGAAAAAAGCGGTAGCATATTCTCTCGCTGACAGGAAGATGAGTGCCGAGGAGATAGCGGAAATCATCAAGGTCAACATTGAAACCGTCAAGGGATGGCTTGCAGGAAGTGTGTCTGCCGCAAGATAGAAAACTATTTTGATAGGTTCACGGTTTTATGGCTCTGCGGGTTATTAGCTCGCAGAGTCTTTTTGATACGGATTCGAGCAAGGACGATGGCGGCGAGCTTGGAAGACTGATGCACGACTTCCGAGCGAAGGAAGTGAAGGAGATGCAGGCGGGAGCCTTGACTGACCGCGTGCATGAACTGAAAGAGACCGAGGAAGGAGTGGAGCATATGTGCAAGGAGATGGAGCAGCTTTGCGATGAAGCAAGAATGGATGAGAAGAGAGAAAACGCCAGAAGCATGGCGGAAGACGGCTTGACAGTAGATAGAATCGCAAAAATCTTGAAAGTAAATGCCCAGATGGTGCAGGAGTGGCTTGCGGATAGTGTTTCTACTGCAAGATAGATAACCATGTAGACGGCTTCACGGTTTTATGGCTCTGCGGGCTTTGGGTTCGCAGAGCCTTTTGCTAAAGAAATATGAAATGCAGCCCTGTTGCTTAAGGGATGATTTGCAAAAAGTAGAAATCCATGTCCGACAGATTTGCAGGACATGGATTTCTTATTGGCTAATGCCGACACATTCGAGTATCCAATTCTCCAACGAGAAGGTTGGGGCGGTTAGACTATTCTATTGACTTTAAGCTGCTAACATTCTGCTAACTGATGCCATTCCACAAGCGGATACGGAGTATCGGCCAAGGTAGAAAGAAGCATCCGCTCAATTCATAGAATGCCCGTAGTTACAGCGTCAAGCGGTCATCTGGTATCAGAGGATACCAAGTGCTACCGAATTGCAGGGAGAACTCCTAAGAGAAAGCCGAGGCATTCCCCAAAGGGAAAAAATGAAAAACAACTTTCAGTTCAAATCTATTCTGAAAAATGCCAAAGGTGACAACAAAGCATTCTCCAATTTGGGGAACGTTCTAATGTTACCAAATCGAAAAAATCTGTAGATTGACAACTCGAAAAAGAGTTGATAATCTTATATATGGCCGAAGGGAAAAATCCCAGAAACCCAGTAAAATCAAGGGTTTGCGGCATGTGTCGTCATAGCTCAGCTGGATAGAGCACTCGCCTCCTAAGGAGGAACTAAGGTTATCACTTCTGGAAAAAACTTTCGAGTTCGAATCCAGTTAAGAAGGGTAAAAATTGACACAAAGATGTTACCCTAAAAGGGGAGTGCTTTGATGTCACCAACATGAAAAATAATAGTAATTAACAGCTTGAAAAAAGCTGATAATTAAATAAAGGTTGCCATTACCAAAAAGCCGGAAAACCGCGTGTTTTCAAGGGAAAATGGCATTTTGTCTCGTTAGTTAAATGGATATAACAGGGTCCTCCTAAGACTCAATTATAGGTTCGATTCCTATACGAGACGGCCAGTCAAAAGCGTTCGATTGTTAGCAGAAATGCAAATAACGGGGCGCTTTTTTCATTAGAAAAATGCATGAGCTTATTGCTTTGAGGATGATTTCCAGCTAACACAATAGAATAATTGTTAGCTGACAGCTAATAAAAAACAGTATTTTGCAAACAGGCTTTATCAGGGATACTGCTAATATTTGGGTAAGTACCTGTTGTTACCATTGATTTGGGGATGTAAAATACGGTAAATTAAAGGAAAGAATGTTTGCAGAATATAATTTGCAAATAAATATTAGCTGAAACAATAGAGAAATATATTAGCTGTAGCTAATAGAAAACGAGATGCTCGTTTGGAACTGATTTCAAAAATAATCGGATCCAGACGGGCATTTTTTAGTCTGACCGAAGAAGGAGGAAATGATGACGGAAGTGATGAAAGAATTTATCCAGAAGAACGAAGGTGAAAAGATCATCGAAATTGAGATTGAAAGACTCCGTTCTTTTAAAAATCATCCTTTTCAAGTAAAAGACGATAAAGAGATGTATTCCAATTTATGAGGGTGGAGCGGACTTTCCCCAAAATCACGATATTGAACTTCGGAATGTTCGGTTTTCCTATGATGGCAAGACCGATGTACTGCAAGGCGTTAATCTCAAAATTAAAGATGG
>ENA-ORUG01000306-ORUG01000306.1-human-gut-metagenome-genome-assembly--contig:-NODE-306-length-60253-cov-6.965912_pt1 | contig 60253 bp, 55 predicted proteins | sample MGYA00242079_ERZ509207 | MGnify/ENA primary metagenome ERZ509207 (study PRJEB26280, sample SAMEA2338780) | human gut metagenome | biome: human gut; feature: human-associated habitat; material: faeces...
ATGCCGGATTCCACACCACAGGCTGTGGTGTGGAATTGTATTGTATTTGTATTGTGGTCATATTGTAGTTATATTGTGGCTTTATTTCAAGAGCAGCAGAGCTGCTTTTAAAATAAGACCATAATTTTATACATTAACAGGAGGACAGAAAAGTCATGATAAAAAGCGGAGACAGTAAAGAAATAAGACTTAAGGAATTTAGCTATGCGCTGGAGAGAATGGAGAGTTTAAAATCAGGAAATGAGCTGACTAATAAGATAGTTGAAATACAGGGAACCCAGATACACAGCAAAGGAGACAGCGTGCCGGAAATAGAGAGCATAAATACTTTTCTGACAACGATTTCATTTGCCGTGGAGGATTTATTTAATAATACATATGAGGTATTGAATAATTCGCTAGAGCAGTATATAGCCTCTGATGAAGCGATTGGAAAATTATGGGAACAAATACAGAACGATAATGACGAAAAGGACAGTTCGGACCCATTCAAGGATGTAGTTATTAATTTTCAGTCAGGACATGATTATAGATTAAATGAGATATTAGGTGACGTTAAATTGAAAAAATAATCCGGAGAAATTACATCAAGATGAGATTGTTTAGGGCTTTGTGCAACAGAGTAAAGGAATATATGAAGTACATTTTGGAAAACTGAGATAACAATAAATAGGCATGAATGCAACGCATACAGGAAGGAAAATTTATTATGAAGAAAGCAATATCAGTTCTTATGATAGCAGCATGTATGTTATGTATGGTGACAGCATGTGAAAAAAAGGATAAAAAGGAAAATGACACATCAGCAGTTCAGGCAACAGAAACAGATTGCACGGCAGCAGAGCGTGTGACCACAGAGCCGGAAGGTGAAATCACGATATCAGAGATGATAGATCAGAGGATTAAAGAGGAAGGAAAGATAATGATATATAGGATGCGTTTTGGCCCGTCAAAGACTCCTTTGGAAATAACAGAGGATTTAAACGTAAATATTATATCGTATGATGGGAAAGAACTTATCGGTTATAGAAATAGCTCTAATCGCAGAGGGGAGACCAGACTTGGTGACATAATACATAATAAAGTGGATTATTCAACATATAATATAGGCGCATATGGTGGAAACTGGAAAAGATATGATAATGAGTTTGGAGATGAAAAATATGTGGAAGAAGAAGGCTATGTACAGCGCGAAATCACTACAGATGATTCGGGAAATAATGCCCAGCTGGAGACACTGTATTCGTATTCAAAGGGAACTCTTTATAGCAGGGATGCTGGAAGTAAAGAATGGAACCAGACAGAGAAAGAGGACAGTCTAGATATAGTATCATTTGGAACATTTGAGAGGATAAAGCTGGATGGAAAAACATACATGACATTCTGCGTAAGAGATAATTTGAATCTGATAAAGTATTATATAATTCCGGACAATAAATTCACAGAGAACAAGACAGTTGTATATGACACTCCGGGAACAGAGAAAACCACAGTCAATACAGTGGATTACCTCAAAGAATACCAGGCGGTTCCCCAAGAAGAACTGGAGCAGATGATAGTTTTCCCGGGCAGCGAAAAAGAGGAAAGCTCACAGGCTGCAGATTAAATACGGTATGATTGCTTATGCAGTTATATATAAAAATTATTTTAAGGAGGACATGAAAATGGCATCAGGACAGATCAGAATGACACCTGACACAATGAGAGAAAGGGCAGGAGAGTACAGGACAGAAGCAGATAATGTACAGAGCGTAATCGACAAGATGGACAGATTACTTGAAACCCTGCTCACAGAGTGGGAGGGCTCAGCATCAGAGGCATATGCCAACAAGTTTGCAGAGCTCAGACCTTCATTTGTAAAAGGAAAAGAGCTGATCGATGATATCGCAGCGGCACTTGACAAGACTGCAGAGGCAGTAGAGTCAACCGATACACAGATAGCAAATCAGTTCAGCATGTAAAATTCATTCAATGCCGGATTCCACACCACAGGCTGTGGTGTGGAATTGTATTGTATTTGTATTGTAGTTATATTGTGGCTTTATTTCAAGAGCATCGGAGCTGCTTTTAAAATAAGACCATAATTTTATACATTAACAGGAGGGTGTGAATGAATATGAAAAAGTATAGGAGAAAAGAATAAATGTTTAATCGTGATTATTTAGAAAAATTAAAGCAGTATGTAGGTAAAGATATTCAGTTGGTAGAGAGTGACAATGAAGTCCATATCTATTTGGATTCTGAAATTCAATATTTTTTAAGAAAAAAGGAACAAAAGTATATATTGTATGTTAGTGAAAGAGGAAAGGAAACGGAAGAAAAAAGATATACATCAGAAGTGGATATGAAAAGAAATTTTGCATTATGGGTAAAGAGTAATTTTAGTGAAAATATTAAATATCCATTTTCAGGAAAATTTAGAGAAGTTACCAGTGTAGAAGAACTAAGAATATTGATGCAGCAATATGCAGACGAAAAGACGTATTCCATAAATGATCCAAAAGAAGAGAGAATTAATATATTGAAAAGTGAAGATGGTCAGTATAGTATTTTCTTTTTGGATAAAAACGGTAAGAAATACATATTAGAACAAGAGACAGAAAATCCATTTGTGTTCAAAAGATTTTATAACGAAGTAACTTATTATGGTGAAACGATGAGACAAATTAGAGAGTATGAGGAAGTTTTTGAAGATAAGTTAGAAGATGATGTGAAAATACAGCTGTTAGGCTACTAAAATGAAAGAGGGAAAATGAGTATCGATTTAGAAAAAGCATATTTTAAAAAGTTGGAAAAATATGTTGGAAAAAAAATAAATATTGTTTCAAATGAAAATGAAATAAGAATTATATATGATGTTGAGACATCTTATGTCTTGCAAGAAGAAAAAGAAATATTTTATTTTTATTGCATACAAAGGAATGAGCGCATAAAAATAGCTGAATATTATTCAGAAAAAGAAATGGAAACAAATTTTGCAATTGCAATAAAAGGTTTTTTTAGTGAAGGAATAGATTACAGTGGTTCAGAGGAAATAGAAGGTGTGGTAAAACTTTCGGATGTTAATGAAATAATGAAGTTACATATCGGTGAAAGTTATTACTCAATTATGAATCCACAAAAATTAAAAATTAATCTAGAAGAAAAAGGGTCAAATAAATATAATATTTATTTGCTTGGACCAAATGGTGAATGTGAGTATATCGAAGAAAATGAAGAAGCTCCGTTTGTGTTTGAAAGGTTTTATAATGAAGCGGTGTATTTAAAAGTGATATTAGAACGAGTTAGAGGGTATGAAGCAATATTTGAAGAAACATTAAGTGAAAAAGAGATATATGATATTATTAAGTAAAGTGTGTCGTAATTGATGAGAACAAGTGACATAGGAGGTTCAGAAAAAACTTAAAAAATACAGAAATAGGAAATAGTGGAGGAAAGTATAATGACAGTAGAAGAAGTGAAAAAGATTATTGATGAAGAGAGTTTAAAAGGAGGAAATCTGTTTGAAAAAAGGGAAAATAAAGAGAATGAAATGGTAATTATGAATGTTGCAGAGCAATGGTTGGTATATGCAACTGATGAGAGAGCAAGTAAAATAACAGGTTCAGAAAAAAAGTTTAAAACAGAGGAAGAGGCATTAGATAATTTTATTACAAGATTAAGGGCATTAAATGTATTAAAAAACTGAGGTAATTTACGGAAGTAATACGTTTAATGGTTCAGTTATCTACGGAAGAAAAATTACGCTTTATACACGCAATGTGCTTTTAACATTACCAACTTAAAAATTGACATAAAAATGCAAATACGATAAAATTTTGCGTATAAAAGGGCACACTTATGGAAACGTAAGGTCGCAAAGCTAGAGTCTAACACAGAGTAATATTTATGTAATGACAGATCGGCTGCAACATCCGGTAATATCGGACGCTGCAGCCTTTTTGTATATAAAATTTTACTAAAAGGAGATTATAGTAGATTGGCTTCATATAAAGGAAAAGCAGCAGTTGAAGGATGGGGGAAAGGAGGAGCAATACAGTATGAACTTTCGTCAACGGTAGAATTAGAAAGATTAGGATTATTAAGAGAAATAAACTAGTATGGAGGTCAGAAGATGAAAATAGAGGATGCAAGAAAAATAATACAAGAGGAAAGTCTTCAAGGTTACAATTTATGCGAAGAACGAGAAAATAGAGAAAATGAAGTAGTGCTTAAGAAAGAAAATGAAAAATGGATAGTATATGTGACGGATGAACGTGCTAGTAAAATTACTAACTCAGTTGATAAGTATAATACGGAAACGGAAGCAATAGAGGATTTTATAGAAAGGTTGCGGGCAGATAAAGTACTATGCGAGTTGTAAAAGAAATAGTATTTACATAATTGAAAAATGTTGTTACACGCAATGTGCTTTTAACATTACAAACCTAAAAATTGACGTAATAATGTAAAGAGGAGCATCGTAATGGAAGATAGTGAAAAGGTTATTGTAAATTTTGTGAATGAAAATAATGGAAAAAGACATGAATTGGAAATCCCCTTGAATATAACAGCCAAAGCTCTGGTGACTGCATTAAACAAAGCATATAATCTGCAAATTGATGAAGCCAATGAGAATGAATGTTATATGGCCTGTGAGCAGCCAATTGCATTTTTGAAAGGAAACAGGATGCTTGAGGATTTTGGTGTTAGGAATGGTTCGACAATTATATTTGGGAGAAAATGAAAATGGAAAATTATGGATGGTCAATAGAATTAAATCCGGGATATGTTCTGATAATAGGGAATGCACCTGATGCACATATACAGCTTGACAGTGCATATGGTAGAGCTGTGAGAGTAGGATTGCAGGTGAAAGATGATATATCATGTGCTATGTTATCGGAATATAGTTCGTCATACAACACATTAGTAAATGGAAAAAGTATTCAAAGGATTGCAACAGTAAAAAATCATGATTTCATATCAATAGGAGATTTTACTGCATATTACAATAATGGAAAAATTTTCTTTGATTATGGAGCTATCAGAACAAATGGAGTTGAGGTCAGACCGGAGAGCTTGGATATACATACAACATATCCTGTCTTTATTCGTAATACGCGAATACAGGCAAAAAGAGATAAAACTCCAATAGAAATATTAGATCCGGGTACTATTCCGACAAAACCGGAACTCAATCTGGTTACTTCATTGATGCCTTCGATTATTATGTTTGCTCTGGTAGTGCTGCTTAGAGGAGTGATGAGCAAGTCAAATGGAGCTTTTGTTGCATTTAGTATATGTTCCATGGGTGTTGGAGTCTTTACATCCATATTTGGTATTATAAATAAACAAAAGAAGTATAAGAAAGACCTTGTAAAACGAAGAGACACATATCTTGAATACATAGCAAAAAAACGTAATGAGATAGAAGCTGCAAGAAGAGAGGAGTTAGATTGTCTAAACGCTCAGTATTATAGCATAGAGCAGGATATTGAACATATAGAGAATTTTGACCCGGTATTATTTGATCGTATATCTACAGATGAAGATTTCCTTGAGGTGTATCTGGGGAGGGGAAACGTTGAGTCATTGCGGCAGGTAGACTATAAGAAACAAGAGAAACTTGAGGTTGGAGATGATCTTAGCAGTCTGCCTGAGCATGTGGCAGGAGAATATATGGATATTGAAAAGGCGCCGGTTGTGATGAGTCTGAAGGATGCTAATGCGGTGGGGGTTGTCGGAGATGCGGATTCGTTGTATTCGATTATGAAGAATATGATTATGGATATTATCAGCAGACAGTATTATGGTGATATCTGTATATATGCATTACTTGATGATAATATCGGAAAGTATAATTGGCTTAGGGGAATAAAAGCTTTGAATAGCTCGAATGGCAATAGAAATATAGTTTGCGATCAGGAAAGCAAAAACAGAGTATTTGAAAATTTGTATAAAGAGCTTTCTATACGAAAAGATGAAAAAGTACATGGCAGATTTAATATAATAATTGTAATGCAGGACTATGGCATAAAGAGTCATCCTATTTCAAAATTTATAGAGCATGCATCAGAGCTCGATACTGTCTTTATATTTTTTGAATCAAAGCCGTCTTTGCTGCCATTATATTGTAGCAGAATAATTGATATATTCGACAATGAGAGTGCTATGATATATGATTCGGTCAATAAGACGCAAAAGAAATATTTTGAGTATGAGAATATACCTGATTGGCGTGTACAGAAGGCGGTCAGCATTTTGGAACCGGTGGAGTGTGAAGAAATAAGCCTGGCAGGCTCTTTGCGTAAGAACATATCTTTGTTTGAGCTGCTTGGAATCAACTCGGTGCAGGCATTGAATTTGAAGGAGAGATGGAATTCATCAAAAATATATGAAACAATGGCAGTTCCGTTGGGAGTAAATGTGAAGGATGAGATTGTTTATCTAAATCTGCATGAGAAATTTCACGGTCCGCATGGACTTGTGGCCGGAACAACAGGCTCAGGAAAAAGTGAGATTTTGCAGACGTTTATACTTGGGGCAGCAACGTTATTTCATCCGTATGAAATAGGTTTTGTCATAATTGATTTTAAGGGTGGAGGAATGGTTAATCAGTTTAGAAAGCTGCCTCATTTGATTGGTGCCATAACAAACATTGATGGAAAGGCAATAGACAGATCACTCAGGTCAATAAAGGCTGAACTGCTGAAAAGACAGAATCTGTTTGCACAGCTCAATGTTAATCATATAGATAAATACATAAAGGCATATAAAGAGGGACAAGCAAAAGTGGCATTACCACACCTTGTCATTATTGTAGATGAGTTTGCTGAGTTAAAGGCAGAGCAGCCGGAATTTATGAAGGAGCTGATTAGTGCAGCCAGAATAGGACGAAGCCTGGGAGTTCACCTGATACTGGCAACACAAAAACCGGCAGGACAGGTTAATGACCAGATTTGGAGTAATTCAAAGTTTAAATTGTGTCTTAAAGTACAGACGCAGGAGGATAGTAATGAAGTCTTGAAATCTCCTTTAGCCGCAGAAATAAAAGAACCGGGCCGGGCTTATTTGCAGGTCGGAAATAATGAGATATTTGAATTGTTCCAGTCGGGATATTCCGGCAGCCCCGAGAGCATAAATGGTGAAGATGATACACCGTTTGATATATATGAACTTGATTTTTCGGGAAAAAAGAATTTGGTATATAAGCATAAGCTCGAGAATTCAGAGCAGTCAAGGTCACAATTGGAGGCGGTTGTCGAATATGTAGATAAATACTGTAAAGCCAATGGAGTAAAAAAACTGCCGGATATATGTCTGCCTGCGCTGGAAGAAGTGATAGTATATGATGCCGAACTGGCACATAATGATACCCCTCTTTCCACGACTGCTGTAATAGGAATATACGACGATCCGGACAGGCAGAGACAGGGGCGGACAGTAATAGAGATAGGTAACAAAAATACTATTATCATAGGAGCATCGCAGTTTGGCAAGACCAATCTTCTCGAATTGATAGTGAGGAATCTGGCAGAAAACTATTCACCGGAAGAGCTTAGCATATATATTATTGATTTTGCATCAATGGTACTTAAAAATTTTGAGAAGCTGGCTCATGTAGGAGGTGTAGTATGCCCATCTGACGATGAAAGGTTGAAGAATCTGTTTAAATATCTGAGTGAACAGATAGAAGAAAGGCGTGAAAGACTGCTTGAAGCGGGAGTAAGCTCATACACATCATATCGCGAGGCGGGATTTACAGATATACCTCAGATAGTGGTACTCATAGACAATTATACTGCATTAAAAGAACTGTATCTGCAGGATAGTGACATACTGCTCAATCTGTGCAGAGAAGGTGGCTCTGTAGGAATAAGTTTCATTATTTCAAATTTACAGACAACAGGACTGGGATATAAGTATCTGGCAAACTTTTCCGGCAGAATAGCTATGTTTTGTAATGAATCAAGTGAGTATATGACTCTTTATGGAAGCTGTAAACTCAGACCGGATGAGACTGCTGGCAGGTGCCTGACAGAAATTGATGGGGAAATATACGAGTGCCAGACATTTTTAGCGTTTGAGGGAACTAAGGAAATTGAACGTGTTAATAATATGCATGCATTTGTAGATCAGATAAATGCTGTATATGGGGATATCACTGCTGACAAGATACCGGAAATTCCTGAATTGCTCACACCGGACTATGTGGATCACACATTCAGAAGAAAAAATGATGAGAATATTATAGGAATTGCATACGACACAGTCGCCCCGGTTTACACAGATCATAATAAATGCAATATCATAACTATCTCCGGAGCTGATAATATGGGCAGAACAAATTTTATAAAATATTTTGCGTTGCAGATGTTAAACAGCGAAATAGATACTCATATATATATATCTGATGATTTCAGGCGCAAGCTGTCTGATATCGGTCAGGAAAATGTAAGCTATGATCTGGATCCGGATGAATTTATACAGAAAATAATAATGATAGAGGTTCTCTTAGAGGAAAAATATAAGAGACTCATCCATCAGGAAAATCCGGAAAAAGAAAACACCCTGATTATAATAAACAGTCAGGAGGTATATACAGCGATATCAGATAGCAAGGATGCTCTTAATGCTCTTAAAAATATTATGGGCAAATATAAGGTATTAAATGTGTATCTCCTGTTTGGGGCAGTACCAAATGCACAGATAGCATATGGTTCGCCTGATATATATAAAATGATGAAGGAGACTAAAAACATACTGTTTTTTGATAACCTGGATAATTGCAAGATAGTGGATATACCGCTGGCTATAAAGAGAAAGAATCAAAAGAAAATCGAACCGGGTGATGCATATTATATATTCGAGGATGAGGTCAGTAAGGTAAGGATACCACTGGTCTCAGATTAAAACTGATATGATTGCATAAGCAATTATATATAAAATATTATTTAAAGGAGAAAATAGAAGATATTTTTGGAAAGAAAACCTATGCAGAATCTCAGAGAGATAAATATAAAAAAGTAGTAAGGAATTTGGAAAAAGAGTTAAAGAAAACAGACAATTTAAGTGATGTTATGGCTCAATTGGCAACAGATTACAATATCATGGAGATGAATTCGGATTCTGCTCAGGGAAAACTCAGCGACACTTTTGTAACAAAGGAAAGTGAAAATCGCGAGGCAGTAGAAAAACTGGGGGCTGATTTTAAAGAAATAATTGCAGAAGTAAAATCAAAATTGGAATTTGCAAGAGATGAATATAATTACTGGTGTGACGAAGCAAAACGTGAAGATGAGGAAATGAAGATATATCAGCAGCAATATTATGAGGAGGAAGAGAGATTAAGAAGAGAAGCTGCGGAGGAAGAGGCAAGGCGAAAAAGAGAAGCGTCATAGGTTGATTAGTTAGTTATGGGAAAGGAGAAGGTATGCAGGATTTTAAAATGTCAGGAGGCAATATGAATGAACTGCTGACTAACATGAAAGCAATAAAGGAAAGAATAGATGATTCCTACGATGAATTGACCCGGCTTATGTCGCGTATTGAGAGTGATAAATTGTGGAAGGGGAAAGAAGAAACTACTTTTATGGCATATATGGGGCTGATGCAACAATATCATAAAAGTTTTTCAAAGGCTAACGGTGACAATCCGGTGCAGCAGGCAATCGATGCATTAAAATCTCATGGTGACAGAGTAGATGATTTTTATGATGAATTTCAGGAGTATAAGGATATGGAGGACATGTAATGAGATTTACGGAGCATGAAATGGTGTTTTTTAATAGTATTACAAAAGGAAATGATGTATTTGGAATTCCATTAAAATTTCGGACACAGAAAAGTCACGAAGAGGAAGTTAAAAAAACTATAAATGGATTGATAGAAAAGGGTGTGCTTGCATCTGAAACAGAATTGACGAAAATGGGATTTTTTCCGGCAAGAGCGTTGGAATGTTATAAAGAAAGTCGGAATCATATTATTATAAATTATTTACATATTGCACTTTTGGAACAAAGAGAGGCAATTGTGATCATTCCCTTGAAAAATAGAGAATATGAGATGTTACGGCTGCCGAGAGTCGCTGTCTTATATTTATTATTGAAAATATATCCGGTATTACAGACTGGAACAGTATCAGAAAAGGAGCTTTTACAGCTGCAAGACATTGATTCTTTTTTAAGAGAAGTAAAAGACTGCAAAGAGAATATCATGATAGGAGAATTTCAGGATAATGCATTAACAAAAGAATGGCTTTATTATTGGAAGAATAATCGGATATTTGAGTATGACCTGAATCGGCAGATAAAAAGAGAAGTGGATGCAGTACAGGTAAGAAGAGAATTACTGAGACTTCTGGCAATTGATGAGGAGGTAAAAAATTATGCGTAGTAGCGTAGATACGGCCTGCAGCGGATCCTCAGAAGAAATAAAAATAGGTGCCGGTGTTTTGGATTATATAAGTGAATTGGGAAATATCCAGGCAAAGATTTTGGAGGCATATACCTATAGTGAACAGTGTGTACAAAATATAGAATCAGAGGATACATATCAGGGGGAGGCCAGAGAGGAGATGCTTGCATTTTTTAAATCCCTAGCCAGTAATATGCAGAAAATGACATTTTTGTATCAGGCGGCAGGAACGTACATTCAAAATGCTTATAATACTATGTATTATAATGAACAGCAGGTTGTGGAATGGGTCATTGGACAAATTGGAGGAAATGAATAAAGGTTATGGAAGAAGAAATAAAAAAAGCATACATGGATTGGAGTGAAAAAGGTGTAAGCTATTTAAATTGTATGTATGTGTATGATATAATGATGGATGTGGACGAGGCACTGCAGACCTGTGATACCATTTTAGATGAAATTGACCTGGGAATTGACTATACATCTAGGAAAAAGGATATTGACAGGCTTTTAGAGGGGCATGGAACCCTTCACCGTTATATTGATGTCTTAAATTGTTACGTGGATGATAAGCTGGATCAGCCTTTAAAGAAAGATTTCAAGAAAAATGCTACAGAAACAATCAGCCGAATCCATCTGGAAGACTTTGAGGTAGATAATACGCTGGGACTGACAGAAAATAATTACATAACCGGTGGAATGGGATATGCCGGAACCATGGTAGAACAGGAAAAAGCAAAGCTGACTTTTGCAGATTTTATTGGAACTTCTGACGGAAAGGCGGATGGAAATGGGCTTCATATGGCATATACCAATGGAAGTGTAGAGGATTTTGCAAGTATTTTTGCAGCACAGTATGAGGCAATGAAAGCATCCGGAGCTTTGGGAGAAGACAACAATCTTACCCAACAGGAATTTTTGGAGCAGTTTTATAGGCAGGGAGAATTTACCCATGATAGCAGTAACCCATTTTTAAACTTTGTTTCGTCCGTATTGGATATCACAATTATCAAACCTATCATAGAGGCATGTACCGGAGAAGATTTGATAACCGGAGAAGACCTGACAGACATGGAACGTGGACTTAAAGTGGTTTTTGCAGTGGTGGATTTGGTTACACTTGGAGGAGCCATTGCAGCAACAAAGTTCTCGGAAATGGGATTAAAAGAAGGACTTAAGGCATTTGGAAAAACAGCCCTGATAGACTTTGCGGGAAATACAGCAGCCTGTGGTGTGGGAGCACTGGGAGAAACCTTTGACTGGCCGGTGCCTATAACAATGATGCTGAGTCTTGCAGCAGGAATCACGGTAAGTATTTCGGGAAATAAGTTGTTATTTAAAAATGCAGATGGGATAGAGATTGGGGCAAAGACGCTGAGTGATGCTGAGGTTAAAAAAATCGGGGATGTGTTGGATGAAACAACAAATTCTAGCTTTGCAAATAAAAATTTGGGAGAAGTGTTAAAACAACAGGGATTAACATTAGAAGAATTTAATAAGTTAAGATTGACGGATGTAAAGGATTTAACAAAGGAGCAAATCGCACAGATGAAGGCAATACGCGAGGCAGTTCCAAAGATAGATGCTAACACTTATATTCAAAAGACAATACCGGCTTCGGATATAGACAAGTATATAGGAGAAGATGGATGGGCTACAATTGGCGGTTATGTGGCAAGATATGATGATGTATCACACATAAAAGGATATGATAATGTTGTGGAGTCGTCGCGACTTGATTATGTAACAGGTGATGGAGTAAGACCGTATCCGGAAGGTGGAGATACTTATGCATATATTAAATTCAAGACAACAGATGCAGAAAAAATAAAGACACCATATGGGGAAATATTCGGTGGAACAAATACAGATGGTCCTCCTTGTACATTAAATGGATTTACAGGTGCAAGGAATGGGCAAATTATACCCGAGTGGTCTTTAAGTGGTGAATATGTAAAACCTAAGAAAGGTGCGGAATTACATAAAGTTGTTAATGGAAAAGATACTGTTGTTGCAATATTTGATGGTAAACATTTTGTAGAAGTGAAAGGAAAATAGAAAATGATAAAAAATGGTGAATTTTGTGTATATAATGGAAATGAGTACGAATTAAATGAGGATAATGATGGAAACTTAATAATAATTACAACAAATCGCGAAATAATAGATGCAACGTTTGTTGATGAATATAATAGCGGAGTATATAGTAAAATAATTTCGCCAAATGAAATTCAAGAAGCATATGAGTGTAGAACTTATGGTTTGATTAATGGTTATAAGGTTAGTATTAGGAAAGAGTTGAAAGATACTTTTTTTGTAGGCACAGGTGATAGAAAAATTGCTGATATACTTGGATTGAATAGAACAGATAAGTACTTGTATGAGAAAGAAATTGCCAAGGATAAAATAGAAGTAGTTCAAGAAAAAAAGAAAATAGAAGTATGATTGAATCAAAATAATGCATACTGCACGGGAAAACTTGAAAAATGGTGAATGGAAGGTAATAAAATGAAAACATTAGGAAAAATAGCAATATAAGTATGTAGAATTAAAAGATGTAGATTGTATTGTTCAGAAGTGGACACCATATAAGGAAAATATATGATAAAACATTACTAACCTAAAAATTGACATAAAAATGCAAATACGATAAAATTTTGCGTATAAAAGGGCACACTTATGGAAACGTAAGGTCGCAAAGCTAGAGTCTAACACAGAGTAATATTTATGTAATGACAGATCGGCTGCAACATCCGGTAATATCGGACGCTGCAGCCTTTTTGTATATAAAATTTTACTAAAAGGAGATTATAGTAGATTGGCTTCATATAAAGGAAAAGCAGCAGTTGAAGGATGGGGGAAAGGAGGAGCAATACAGTATGAACTTTCGTCAACGGTAGAATTAGAAAGATTAGGATTATTAAGAGAAATAAACTAGTATGGAGGTCAGAAGATGAAAATAGAGGATGCAAGAAAAATAATACAAGAGGAAAGTCTTCAAGGTTACAATTTATGCGAAGAACGAGAAAATAGAGAAAATGAAGTAGTGCTTAAGAAAGAAAATGAAAAATGGATAGTATATGTGACGGATGAACGTGCTAGTAAAATTACTAACTCAGTTGATAAGTATAATACGGAAACGGAAGCAATAGAGGATTTTATAGAAAGGTTGCGGGCAGATAAAGTACTATGCGAGTTGTAAAAGAAATAGTATTTACATAATTGAAAAATGTTGTTACACGCAATGTGCTTTTAACATTACAAACCTAAAAATTGACGTAATAATGTAAAGAGGAGCATCGTAATGGAAGATAGTGAAAAGGTTATTGTAAATTTTGTGAATGAAAATAATGGAAAAAGACATGAATTGGAAATCCCCTTGAATATAACAGCCAAAGCTCTGGTGACTGCATTAAACAAAGCATATAATCTGCAAATTGATGAAGCCAATGAGAATGAATGTTATATGGCCTGTGAGCAGCCAATTGCATTTTTGAAAGGAAACAGGATGCTTGAGGATTTTGGTGTTAGGAATGGTTCGACAATTATATTTGGGAGAAAATGAAAATGGAAAATTATGGATGGTCAATAGAATTAAATCCGGGATATGTTCTGATAATAGGGAATGCACCTGATGCACATATACAGCTTGACAGTGCATATGGTAGAGCTGTGAGAGTAGGATTGCAGGTGAAAGATGATATATCATGTGCTATGTTATCGGAATATAGTTCGTCATACAACACATTAGTAAATGGAAAAAGTATTCAAAGGATTGCAACAGTAAAAAATCATGATTTCATATCAATAGGAGATTTTACTGCATATTACAATAATGGAAAAATTTTCTTTGATTATGGAGCTATCAGAACAAATGGAGTTGAGGTCAGACCGGAGAGCTTGGATATACATACAACATATCCTGTCTTTATTCGTAATACGCGAATACAGGCAAAAAGAGATAAAACTCCAATAGAAATATTAGATCCGGGTACTATTCCGACAAAACCGGAACTCAATCTGGTTACTTCATTGATGCCTTCGATTATTATGTTTGCTCTGGTAGTGCTGCTTAGAGGAGTGATGAGCAAGTCAAATGGAGCTTTTGTTGCATTTAGTATATGTTCCATGGGTGTTGGAGTCTTTACATCCATATTTGGTATTATAAATAAACAAAAGAAGTATAAGAAAGACCTTGTAAAACGAAGAGACACATATCTTGAATACATAGCAAAAAAACGTAATGAGATAGAAGCTGCAAGAAGAGAGGAGTTAGATTGTCTAAACGCTCAGTATTATAGCATAGAGCAGGATATTGAACATATAGAGAATTTTGACCCGGTATTATTTGATCGTATATCTACAGATGAAGATTTCCTTGAGGTGTATCTGGGGAGGGGAAACGTTGAGTCATTGCGGCAGGTAGACTATAAGAAACAAGAGAAACTTGAGGTTGGAGATGATCTTAGCAGTCTGCCTGAGCATGTGGCAGGAGAATATATGGATATTGAAAAGGCGCCGGTTGTGATGAGTCTGAAGGATGCTAATGCGGTGGGGGTTGTCGGAGATGCGGATTCGTTGTATTCGATTATGAAGAATATGATTATGGATATTATCAGCAGACAGTATTATGGTGATATCTGTATATATGCATTACTTGATGATAATATCGGAAAGTATAATTGGCTTAGGGGAATAAAAGCTTTGAATAGCTCGAATGGCAATAGAAATATAGTTTGCGATCAGGAAAGCAAAAACAGAGTATTTGAAAATTTGTATAAAGAGCTTTCTATACGAAAAGATGAAAAAGTACATGGCAGATTTAATATAATAATTGTAATGCAGGACTATGGCATAAAGAGTCATCCTATTTCAAAATTTATAGAGCATGCATCAGAGCTCGATACTGTCTTTATATTTTTTGAATCAAAGCCGTCTTTGCTGCCATTATATTGTAGCAGAATAATTGATATATTCGACAATGAGAGTGCTATGATATATGATTCGGTCAATAAGACGCAAAAGAAATATTTTGAGTATGAGAATATACCTGATTGGCGTGTACAGAAGGCGGTCAGCATTTTGGAACCGGTGGAGTGTGAAGAAATAAGCCTGGCAGGCTCTTTGCGTAAGAACATATCTTTGTTTGAGCTGCTTGGAATCAACTCGGTGCAGGCATTGAATTTGAAGGAGAGATGGAATTCATCAAAAATATATGAAACAATGGCAGTTCCGTTGGGAGTAAATGTGAAGGATGAGATTGTTTATCTAAATCTGCATGAGAAATTTCACGGTCCGCATGGACTTGTGGCCGGAACAACAGGCTCAGGAAAAAGTGAGATTTTGCAGACGTTTATACTTGGGGCAGCAACGTTATTTCATCCGTATGAAATAGGTTTTGTCATAATTGATTTTAAGGGTGGAGGAATGGTTAATCAGTTTAGAAAGCTGCCTCATTTGATTGGTGCCATAACAAACATTGATGGAAAGGCAATAGACAGATCACTCAGGTCAATAAAGGCTGAACTGCTGAAAAGACAGAATCTGTTTGCACAGCTCAATGTTAATCATATAGATAAATACATAAAGGCATATAAAGAGGGACAAGCAAAAGTGGCATTACCACACCTTGTCATTATTGTAGATGAGTTTGCTGAGTTAAAGGCAGAGCAGCCGGAATTTATGAAGGAGCTGATTAGTGCAGCCAGAATAGGACGAAGCCTGGGAGTTCACCTGATACTGGCAACACAAAAACCGGCAGGACAGGTTAATGACCAGATTTGGAGTAATTCAAAGTTTAAATTGTGTCTTAAAGTACAGACGCAGGAGGATAGTAATGAAGTCTTGAAATCTCCTTTAGCCGCAGAAATAAAAGAACCGGGCCGGGCTTATTTGCAGGTCGGAAATAATGAGATATTTGAATTGTTCCAGTCGGGATATTCCGGCAGCCCCGAGAGCATAAATGGTGAAGATGATACACCGTTTGATATATATGAACTTGATTTTTCGGGAAAAAAGAATTTGGTATATAAGCATAAGCTCGAGAATTCAGAGCAGTCAAGGTCACAATTGGAGGCGGTTGTCGAATATGTAGATAAATACTGTAAAGCCAATGGAGTAAAAAAACTGCCGGATATATGTCTGCCTGCGCTGGAAGAAGTGATAGTATATGATGCCGAACTGGCACATAATGATACCCCTCTTTCCACGACTGCTGTAATAGGAATATACGACGATCCGGACAGGCAGAGACAGGGGCGGACAGTAATAGAGATAGGTAACAAAAATACTATTATCATAGGAGCATCGCAGTTTGGCAAGACCAATCTTCTCGAATTGATAGTGAGGAATCTGGCAGAAAACTATTCACCGGAAGAGCTTAGCATATATATTATTGATTTTGCATCAATGGTACTTAAAAATTTTGAGAAGCTGGCTCATGTAGGAGGTGTAGTATGCCCATCTGACGATGAAAGGTTGAAGAATCTGTTTAAATATCTGAGTGAACAGATAGAAGAAAGGCGTGAAAGACTGCTTGAAGCGGGAGTAAGCTCATACACATCATATCGCGAGGCGGGATTTACAGATATACCTCAGATAGTGGTACTCATAGACAATTATACTGCATTAAAAGAACTGTATCTGCAGGATAGTGACATACTGCTCAATCTGTGCAGAGAAGGTGGCTCTGTAGGAATAAGTTTCATTATTTCAAATTTACAGACAACAGGACTGGGATATAAGTATCTGGCAAACTTTTCCGGCAGAATAGCTATGTTTTGTAATGAATCAAGTGAGTATATGACTCTTTATGGAAGCTGTAAACTCAGACCGGATGAGACTGCTGGCAGGTGCCTGACAGAAATTGATGGGGAAATATACGAGTGCCAGACATTTTTAGCGTTTGAGGGAACTAAGGAAATTGAACGTGTTAATAATATGCATGCATTTGTAGATCAGATAAATGCTGTATATGGGGATATCACTGCTGACAAGATACCGGAAATTCCTGAATTGCTCACACCGGACTATGTGGATCACACATTCAGAAGAAAAAATGATGAGAATATTATAGGAATTGCATACGACACAGTCGCCCCGGTTTACACAGATCATAATAAATGCAATATCATAACTATCTCCGGAGCTGATAATATGGGCAGAACAAATTTTATAAAATATTTTGCGTTGCAGATGTTAAACAGCGAAATAGATACTCATATATATATATCTGATGATTTCAGGCGCAAGCTGTCTGATATCGGTCAGGAAAATGTAAGCTATGATCTGGATCCGGATGAATTTATACAGAAAATAATAATGATAGAGGTTCTCTTAGAGGAAAAATATAAGAGACTCATCCATCAGGAAAATCCGGAAAAAGAAAACACCCTGATTATAATAAACAGTCAGGAGGTATATACAGCGATATCAGATAGCAAGGATGCTCTTAATGCTCTTAAAAATATTATGGGCAAATATAAGGTATTAAATGTGTATCTCCTGTTTGGGGCAGTACCAAATGCACAGATAGCATATGGTTCGCCTGATATATATAAAATGATGAAGGAGACTAAAAACATACTGTTTTTTGATAACCTGGATAATTGCAAGATAGTGGATATACCGCTGGCTATAAAGAGAAAGAATCAAAAGAAAATCGAACCGGGTGATGCATATTATATATTCGAGGATGAGGTCAGTAAGGTAAGGATACCACTGGTCTCAGATTAAAACTGATATGATTGCATAAGCAATTATATATAAAATATTATTTAAAGGAGAAAATAGAAGATATTTTTGGAAAGAAAACCTATGCAGAATCTCAGAGAGATAAATATAAAAAAGTAGTAAGGAATTTGGAAAAAGAGTTAAAGAAAACAGACAATTTAAGTGATGTTATGGCTCAATTGGCAACAGATTACAATATCATGGAGATGAATTCGGATTCTGCTCAGGGAAAACTCAGCGACACTTTTGTAACAAAGGAAAGTGAAAATCGCGAGGCAGTAGAAAAACTGGGGGCTGATTTTAAAGAAATAATTGCAGAAGTAAAATTAAAATTGGAGTTTGCAAGAAAAGCAGAAATATTTATGGCAGGATGGAGTTTCTTTGACTCAGATACTAGAAATTTTAATGCAGTTGGCACAGTATATTTAATGAGAATAAAGGGAGTAAATTATAGTGAAAAAATATGTCAGCACAATTATTTTTATATCTATTATAGTAATATCAGTATTAATGGGAGTTAGACAGTATAAAAATGATGAGAGCTTAAAATCTAAAGAAAATGAACCTCAAACAGAGGTATCATGGGCTACTCCATGGGGAAAGGCAACCATGAAGAAAGTAGCTGATTTGAATGAAACAGAAAGCTATGATACGACTAAAAGCTTTTATAAGGATTATGATGATACTGGATTGGAAACTTGCATATTAACTGGAATATTTGCAGATAGTGAGGAAGAGGCAATAAAGCAGGTAAGAGAAACAGGACATTGTAGGTATGCCTATATGACGGAAGATGGAAAATGTGAGATTAAGTTGACAGAAGAGGAGAAAACTTGGTGGATAGATTCTGCAAAAAAAACAGTAGACAAAATTATTGAAAAAAATGTTGATAATGAGGGATATACATTTGTATTAAGCGAGGATTATAAAGAACTTCAAGTATTTGCAAATAAAGATGGAAAGCTAAGTGAATTTCAAGCGGATATAACAAATTTAGTTTATGCTATAGAAATTATTCAGTTGTTTTCTGGCGCGGATGACTGGAATGTAGTGATTACAGTGACAAATACTGAGAATGGAGTGGAGATTGCAAAGGCTAATTATCCAAAGGAGATGATAAGATGGCAAGCAATAACACAGAATTAAAAATAGATGATGACTATATTAATTCTCAAGCAGAACAAATTGCGAAGTGGGCATGTGATTTGCAGGGAGGTATAGACAAATATACTGCTATTTTAAATAATATTTTGGCAGCTGCTATTATGGAAGGTGCGACTGCAGAAGCATTAGAGAGCTTTGTTGACTATGTTGAAAATTTGAAGGATATCGTAAATGATATGGGAGAAGAAGCAAAGGGAATGTGCTTGGCATTTTTATCAGAAGTAGATGAAGCAGATTCTTATTTATATTAGAGAGCGAGGTTTATGAAATGGCAACGAAAATTGATAATGAAAAACTCGACCAATATATAGGAGAATTAAATAGCTTACATACAGAATGGGTAAATTATAAAAAGAATCCTGTGGATCAGGGTGATAATGGTGGTGGAACAATTGCACAGATGGTGGAACTCACGAAATCTCTTCAGGATATACAAAATGCATTTGTGACGCTTGTGGCAAACACTTTGTCTTATATGAGACAACGGAAATCTTCTGTTGAAAATAAGGATGCGGAGGCTACTGCAACTATTCAAGAAAAATAAATAAGATAAATGAAAAGGCAGTGAATGAAATGATAAGAGATTTTTCGGAAAGTGCAAAGCAAAAACTATTAGCTTATGTTAAAGATGTTACAGAAACTACAGTATGGGGAAAACTGGGGGATATAATCGGGGATATAGGACTACAAGTTCAGCACTGGTTTGGAGCATTGGATATTTCTAAGCATGTTAATAATTTAGACGAATACCATAAGAAGGTTATTGACAAAAACGATACAACATCCCAAAGGATTGAAGAAATATTTACAAACGTAAAAAATATTGATATACGATATCAGAATGGACTTGGTCAAGAACTATCTTATGCCAATAGCATTACGGATATGATAAAAGTTTTATCTGATACAATAGATCCAAATGGCGGGAACATGAATTTGCAGAAAATGAATGAAGCGTTGGCTGCGTCTTTAGAAAAAATTAGAGAAAATCAATTATCAAAAAACAAGGTGATTGAAGATAGTATGTTGGGAACAGACCCAGATGCAGCTGAAATGAGTGCAGACCCGGTAAATCTTAGTACAGGTAATTTTGTTTATGATCATCAGGACTTAATAGTTGGTGGCGAAATCCCACTTGTTTTTCATCGTTATTATAATTCAAAGGATACAAGGGTTGGAACTCTTGGTAAATGTTTTTTGCATAATTATGAAGTGCTGATCGAAGATTCAAATGATGGCGTTCTTGGAATACGACAGGCGGATGGACAGGTTATTCGGTATGAAAAAGATAATGATGGAAATTATCACAGCAATACTTCTGCTTTAGAAATTTTGAAAAAAACAGAGACAGGATATGTTCTGGAGAATATTGGAAAAGAAAGAAAGTTATTTAAATCAGATGGAAAGTTAATTCGTCAAGAAAATTGGAATGGACGAGGAATTAGCTTTAGTTATAATGAAAAAAATCAATTAGTAAAAGCGAAAACAGACAATGAAAGTTGTTTTGAATATTTTTATGATGAAAGCTCTGGTTATCTTACAAAAGTGCAGGATCATACGGGCAGATGTGTAGATTTGACTTATAAAAACGGTATGCTAGAAAAAGTGGCACTTCCATTAGATATAGTCTATACATATACGTATGGAAGTAACGGCAGAATTATTGAGGTTGTGAATGCAAGAGAAATTCATGCTGTAAAAAATGAATATGACAAGAAATATCGTGTTACAAAACAATTTTTCCCAGATGGTGGAATGATGTCGTTTTTATATGATGATGAAAAATGTTGTGTTGTTCTGACAGAGCGAAACGGAGTGAAGACCACTTATTTCTATGATGAAAACTATCGTAACACAGAAACTGTTTTTGAGGATGGTACTAGCGAAAAGTTTCTATATAACGAAAAAAATCAATGCATTAGTAAAACTGACCGTTTAGGACGTACTCAGCGCATGGCTTATGATAATAGAGGAAATCTTACTCAGGTTGTGGATTCTTTAAAGAGACGTATTAATTTTACCTATGATGCTAATAATAATTTGATTAGTGTTAGCATGAACGGAAAAGAACGTTTGAAGAATCATTATGATGTAAAAGGAAAATTAATTGCAACAGAAAATTGTATGAAAGAAAGTTTATGGATAACCTACGATGAGAAGCAGCATCCTGTAGAGTTGACATTTGTTGATGGTAGTAAGACTATGCTTTCATATGATGAACGGGGAAATATCTCAACAATTAGAGAAGCAAACGGAAATGAAGTGCATTACATCTACGATGAATTAAATCGAGTTGTTGAAACAAGGGATGTAAATAACAATAGTACAAAGTACAAATACGACTTAAGAGGTAAAATTACAAAAGTAATTAACCCTCTTGGGGATACGAGAGAATACACTTATGATAAAGCTGGCAGGGTGACAGGAATCAAGGATTTTGATGGTTTCTGGACGTTGTCTACTTATAATGCGATAGGGAAAATAGAAACTATAACTGATAAAGAAGCGCATGTCACGACGTATGGTTATGACAAAATGTGGAATATAACATCACAAACCATGCCGGATGGGACTATACAGGCATTTAAATATGATGAAGATAATCGTCTTAGTCTTGTAGAATACCCAAATGGTGGAACAAATACATATACCTATGATTCGGTAGGAAACAGAACATCAGTTACAGATGCAGAAGGAAATACTACAGCATATGTTTATGATGCGGAAAATCAATTAGTAGAAGTAATTGAGCCAGATGGAGCTAAAACAAAAAAAACTTATGATAGGGATGGGAATCTGGTAGCTGTAACAAATGCTATGGACCATGTAACATCTTATACATATGATGATTTGGGGAGACGCATTAGCAGAACAAATGCAGAGGGTGCAACGACAAGTCTTTTCTATAATAATATGGGGCAAGTAGAGAGAGTATGTCATCCAAATGGAACGCAGACGTTTTATACCTATGACTTAGGTGGAAGAGTAAAGAGTGTAAAAAATCCAGATGGTTCTGGAGAAATCTATGAGTATGACTTAAAAGGCAATTTGATATCACGAGCAAATGGCATGGAGGATAAAATATCATTTAAATATGATGCTTTGGATAGACTTGTAGAAATAGTAAATCAGGTAGAAGGAGTAAGGAAATTTACTTATGATGCAGTAGGAAATCTTACTTCTATTATAGATGAAAAAGGCAACAAAACCACGTATGATTATTCGCCAAATGGAAACCTGATGAAGGTAACGGATGCCTTGGGCAACGAGACTTTTTATGAGTATGACGCGATGAATCGTCTTGTAAAGACTCTTTGTACCGGTGCAAACGGGGAAGAGAGTCAGAATACAGACTTTGTATGGGATGTAATGGGTCAAATCAAGAGTGTAACTGATCCATTGGGTTATGTAGAAAGTTACGAGTATGACAAAAATGGAAATATGACATCTAAGACTGATCGTGATGGTTATACGATAAACTTTACTTATGGAAGCCACGGAAAGATAGAAGAAATCGTATACGCAGATGGGAAGACTGTTGAAATGTCTTATGATGCGCTCCGCAGGCTGAATGAAGTAAAAGACTGGAATGGGATTACAAAAATCACTCTTGATGCAATAGGTAGAGCTTTGTCTGTTACAGAACCGAATGGAGATACCGTAGGCTATGAATGGGGGCTGATGGGTGAAAAGAAAGCAGTCATCTATCCAAATGGAAAACGCGCAGAGTATTCTTACAACACAGAAATGCAATTAGTATCTCTCCATACAGAAAGAGAAACAATTCAGTATGCTTATGATGAAATAGGACGTTTGACAAAGAAGATTTTACCAAATGGTATTGAAACGAACTATCATTATAATGCAATGGGAAGAGTTGATGAAATTTCCCATATAGGAAACGAATTTGCAGAAAGCTACAAATATAGTTTTGATATCTATGGAAATAAGGTAAGTGCTATAAAGAATCGTGTTGGAGCAGAAGTGGATAATGGGCACTTTGCTTATGTATATGATGAATTGAACAGACTTACCGAAGTGCATCAAAATGACACTTTGCTTCGTAAATACAGTTATGATGCGTTTGGAAACAGAGTAAGTAAAGCGAATTATGCAAGTAGAATGGAGTCTGTGACAAGTTATACATATAATGTAAACAATCAGCTTCTATCTGAAGTGGATGGAACTATGACAAAAGATTATACCTATGATAATCGAGGGAATCTTTTGAAAGTAAGTACAGGCGCAGACATATTAAAAGAGTTTACCTTTGATGCAACGAACCAGATGACAGCATCATTTGATCTCGTAGATGGTCAGAGAAAGAAAGCAACTTACACATACAACGGACTAGGCCACAGAGTGGGACAAAAGATATCTAGTCTCATTCCAGAATACCCGGAAAAGAAAATCCGTTACACCATCGACATGACACGTCAGTACTATAACCTTCTTCAAAAGTCAGAAGGTGGTGCATTCCAGACATACTATTGGGATGGAAATGTAGTAGGAATGGAATCAAATGGAGTAGAAAAATTCTACTTACAGGATGATTTTGGTAGTCCAATGCACTTAGTAGATATATACGGAACAAGTCAGGAGTGTTTTGCATTTGATGAATTTGGTGAAAACCTCTCAACCAGCTACAACAACACAAGCCAGACCTTTGGCTTTACTGGCTACAAGACTGATGAAGTAGGTGACCTCTACTATGCGCAGGCAAGACGTTATGATGCAAGTGTAGGACGATTTGTCAGTGAGGATAAAGTAAGAGGTTTTGTGATCTTACCATATACTTTAAATCACTATGGATATTGTTGGAATAATCCGGTGGATTTCGTAGATAGGGATGGAAATTTACCTACAGTTGTAATCGGTGCTGTAATTGGTTTAGCCGCAGGTGCTTTGGGGGAAGTGGTTTCGCAGACAATTGATGGTGTCCAATCAGGTAAAAGTGTTTTAGACAGTCTTTTGGATGTTAATCCTGGGAAAGTAGTATTAGAGGCAGGAAAAGGTGCAGTTACTGGTGCCGTTGCTGGCACGGGTGCGGGGTTATTAGTGGTTGCAGGTACTTCTGGTGTAGTGGAATTTGGAGGAGACTTATTAGATCAGAAAGTCCTTCAAAAAAAAGAAGATTTGGATTATACACATGCTATAAGTAATGGGCTGTGGTCTGCAACAACAACCTTGGTTGTTGGCGGGATAACAAATGAAATATCAAATGTTATTCATCCGGAAGCGAAGACCGGTACAATGGACTATCTGTTTGGAAGAGATAAGGCAAAAGCCGTTGTTAAAGCTCAATATAATAATGCAAGATCGTCCAGTTCCCGTGCAAAATACTGGAATAGGTTGGAGAAAATAAAATTACAAAAAACATTAGGAACAATCAAGTATGGCATAATAGAGACAGGAAAGACTATCATAGATGAAATAAAAAATGAAATTTATAGAGATGAAGTAAATGAAGATATAGTTGAAGAAATAGATAAGAAAATTTCTTGTTCTGTTTATTAGGAGGGATTAGCGTGATTGATGTAATAATAGGAATAATAAGTGTGAGTTTTTTGTTCTTTATGGTTCGTATTTTTATGAAATTTAACAGTGCAACATATAAGAACAATTTTACAAAAAATGATAACTTTATCGTAGAAAATGTAAAGGTGATAAAAATTGTAATTGCTGTGTGTACATGTATCATTGGTGCAATATGGTTGCTTTTTGTACTAATTTGTTCAAAAAAAGGTGCGGAAACAGAAAATTTAATACCTACTTTGATATTTACTTTAGTTTTTATAATTGCAATTTATTTTTCTATGAATATGGCAAATTGGCGTTTGATTATAGAAGGAAAGAATATTACACATATTAATTGGCGTGGAAAGGCTACGCACTATAACTTTGAGAATATAAAAATAAAGGTGTGTTCAAATTTGACAATAAAAGTTTACGAAGGTAATCGCAAAGTTATTGTGATTGATAGTAATATGAAAAATTTATCTTCTTTTATGTCTTGGGCGGATGCATACAAAATTCCAAGAATTTAAATGCCAAAAATGGCGAGGTTGAAAGTTTTGTGAAAAGGCGGTGAAATTAATGATAAGAGATTTTTCAAATAGTGCTAAGAAAAAATTATTAGAATATGTTAAAGATGCAACAGAAACAACATTATGGAGAAAAATCGGTGACAGAATTGGGGATGCTGGGCTGCAAATCCAATACTGGTTTGGTGCATTGAGTATCTCAAAGTACATTGACAATTTGGATGCATATCATAAAAAAATTATTGATAAAAATAATACGACTTCTCAGAGAATAGAAGAGATTTTTACAAATGTAAAGAATATTGATACTCGTTATCAAGGTGGATTGCAACAGAACGTAAATTTTTCAGAGAGTGTAATCAATTTTATCAATGATTTGGCAAATACCATAGACCCAAACGGAGGGAATATGGATATGCAAAAAATGAATGCTGCGTTGGCGGCATCTTTAGAAAAAATTCAGGAAGCAAAGTTATCGAGAGAAAAGGCAATAGAAGATAGTTTGTTGGGAACAGATCCTGATGCGGTAGAAACTAGCATTGATCCTGTAAATTTATCAACAGGAAACTTCATCTATGATTTTGAAGATTTAGCAATTGATGGAGAAATTCCATTGTCATTTCATCGCTATTATAATTCTAAGGATTCGAGAATATCTGTGCTTGGAAAAAGCTTTCGCCATAATTATGAAATATATTTGAATGTAAATGATGATGGCGAAGTAGATATTATAATGGAAGATGGTCAGCATAAAGTGTTTGCTGTTGAAAATGGAGTTTATTATGGAAAGAATACAGCGACTGATTTCTTGACTAGCGATAAACAACATTTTTATTTAAAGGATGTTGACGATAATACATATATATTTGATAAGGATAAGAAATTAATACGAATAGAAAACAGAAATAATTTGGGCATTTCTCTTACATATGACGAAGACAAACTTTTAATAAAAGTTGTTAACGATTATGGAGATTGTTTGAATTATGAATATGATGAAAAGACTAATTTGCTTGCAAGAGTCTTTGACCATACCGGAAGAGATGTCGTAATTACATATAGTGATGAAAAGCGTATTAAAACAGTATGTTCCGCATTAGGTAAAAATATATCTTATGAATATGCATCTAATGGACGTATTAAGGATATAGTAAACTCGCAAAAGATACATACTGTCGAAAACATATATGATAAGAAATTCCGAGTTATTAGGCAGTTGTTTTCTGATGGTGGGAGTATGTCTTTTGAGTATGATGATGAAAATCATACAGTTACTCAGACAGAACGAAATGGTGTTCAGACGATATTTGTTCATGATGGACAATATCGTAATACGGAGATTAGATATGCTGATGGAACAGTAGAAAAGTTCGTATATAATGATAAGAATCAATGTATTAAGTATACAGATCGCTTGGGTAGAATCCAACGTATGTCATATGACAATAGAGGAAATCTTATACAAAAAATAGATGCATTAAAGAGAAGACTGAATATGACGTATGATGCTTCAGGGCGATTGCTATCAATGAGCATTAATGGTATACAAAAAGTTAAGAATGATTATGATGCAAAAGGCAACTTAGTGCGCACGGAAGACTCAACCGGTAATGGTGTTACTGTTATTAATGATAAACATGGTAGACCGATTGAGAGACAATATCCTGATGGTAGTCGAAGTGCAGTAACATATGATGCTACCAGTGCAGGTGTGAATGCTGTTTCACAAGGAATTAAAATCGCAAAAGGAGAACAAGAAGAGTTCCAATGGGGTTCACTAGCAGGCTCAGCGGTGGAAGGAGCTGTCGTCGGTGGAGTAGCTGCTATTCCAGGACTTGGAACGGTAGCAGCAGCACTAACCGTTACGGCTGGTGGAGTTGGAGCAGCGGCTAATAGTGCAATTTCACAAGGCATAGATGAGGGCAAGGTAGATGGTAAGAAAGTAGCGGAAGATGCTGTAATAGGTGCAGTTGTTTCAGGTGCATTTTATGGTATTGGAAAAGGAGTAAAGGCACTCAAGGGTAAATTTAGCAAGACAAAAATGCCTACTACTAAATCGACAAAAGATCTATATGAAGATACCATTAAGGGATTGAAAAAGAATGAAACTAAAATGGATGCAATTGAAGCAGCCGGTAAGAAAGCATCTTCATTAACGAGAAAAACTCAACAGAGACTACTATCGGAAAGGAATTCATTGTTAAAAAAATATGGTTTGGAAAAATTAAAATCAGGATTTTTCTCTAGCAAATCAGGATTCTCAGGAGTTGTGGATTCTGTAAAAAAATATGCATTTATGATATTTGGGATTAAAACAACAAAAAGCATCGTTAAGGATTTGTTGAAAGGAATGTGTCCAATATATACAAGCGAGGATGAACAGACGCTAGTTGAATATATGGAAGATTATTTTGGTACTTTATACGGAAAAGTAACAGGAAAATGTCCGTTATATTCTTAAAATATGTAGGGGCGTAAAACACCCTCTACTCTAACAGGAGGTATTATGTCATTTGTATTAAAGATTTTCTTGAAAGTATTATTGTATAGTATAATTGTTATAGTTGTAAAAAGTATTATCGGTAAGATACAAGAACCTTCAGCTGGTATTAAACAAACAGAATTGGGTGAACGATTTATTGATTGGAAAATTTTTTCAAACATTTATATGATTGTAGGGATTGGTTTTACTTGTATTCTTATTTTTGCATTAAATATGACATCAAACTATAATGTGTTAGTTATAGCTTTATTTATCCTGCTTATAGTTCTGTTTTTTTTAATGAGTTTCTTATATGGACGTGTCTATGTGAAAGTAGGTAAAGATAGAATTTATTGGAGAAAAATGAATGGTAAAGAGTATAACATAAGATATGAGGACATCACATCTCACGTTGTTGATGAAAGTGGGAATGTGAAGCTATATCAGAATAATAAATGTATCTTAGCATTTGCTACAGGAACACATAAAGTGTTTGTTACAGAAGTTTTGAAAAATCATAAAGTTCCAATGAAAGATAATGGTAATACACCATTGATTCTTGAACCTAAAAAAGGGTATATCATTTTATATGGTGTGGGCTTCTTGTGTTCTGCTATATTGTGGTTACTATGTACAGGGTATGGTGTATTTGCTGGATTTTTAATATTCTTGATTAACAGTGTTATTTTGTTTATATTATTTATAACTTCAACAAGACATAAAATAGTTGTTGAAAAAAACAAAATAATCGAAAAGAAATTATTAAGAAATAAGTCAATCGAGTTTGTTCAAGTGGAATATTTAAGTCTGAAAAAAGATAATGAAGCGGAAATAATTTGTATTCATTCTAATGCCGGAGGGATGATTAAAATTCCAAAATCATACAAGAATGTTGAGATGTTTGAAGTGCTGATAGCTAAACAACATTGGAAATGGAAATAGGAAAAATAATACAATAAAATTTAATAAAAAAGTATGAGGTGAAGAGGGATGACAGAGAAAGTTAATTTTTTACCATTGGGAAGTATCGTAGTTGTAAGTGGAGGTATTAAAAAGTATGTAATTGTTGCAAGAGCTCTGAAAGTCAAGATAAATGGAAAAGAGCAATTTTTTGACTATGCAGCATGTGCATACCCAGAGGGAATGGTGGGGGATAGACTAATGTATTTCCAGCATTCCGATGTTAGTAAGGTGGTTTTTGAGGGATTTTCAGATGATGATGAGAAAATGATGTGTGCCAATATCCAGAAGGCAATGGAGATGTTGGAGATTGAGCGTGCGGATGTCAGACAGTTGAAGCAGAATATGGGGAACTAAGATGGCTAAAAAGTATGACAGAAACAAATATCAAAATTTAAAGAATCAGAAGGCAAGTAATGAACATCAGCAGGAAGTATGTCAATTGGAAATCAATGAGATTGATGCGAAAATTGACAGATTGCGGGATGCATATAATACGTTAGATGATGCGAAAGAAGCCATTGATGATATCAACAAAAATCAGAAGAATATGATAAGTTCAGATCTTTATCAAAGTTTATGGACTGGCAGCAGGGCACAGTATTTCTATGATTTATGTGAGAGTGGGGATCTTTACACAAGTTATGATGGATATGTTTCGAATATCGATGATGCAGAGGATGCAATCAACTGGGAAATAAACGCATTAAACGAGAGAAAGAATGAAAAATATGGTATCTTATCTGGCCTGGTCAATGCATGGGATGATTTATGTACAAGAATCCGTAATTTCTTTAATTAGTTGATGGGAATGAAAAAGGAAAGGAGATAGACAAGTGGGAACGATTTTAGATTACGTAAGTGTATATTCGAATACCAATGCGATAAGAACAGCTTCGCGGTCTGTAAGCTTACCGGCTTCCGCAACGGAAATCAAAGGGCAGTCGGATGCAATGAAAAAGCTCCAGGAAGATTATGAAACGTTAAAGAGTGCGGTAAGCCAATATAGTACTACTTTGCAGATGGACTTAATGGCAATTGATTTATTAGTTGATTCACAAGTGCAAAAAGATAAGAATCAAAGTGAGCTTTTTAAGCAGGGCACCGGAATATTTGACACATGTTTGACACCATAAGAATGACAGGAGAGGAAAATGGAAGGGTTTCAAATTAATTATACAGATATCTATGATTTGTTCTGGGAGTACAAGACAAATTTAGAAAATCTGATGAATAAAATTGATACTTGTGAGAACTGCATTAATTTTTTTATAAAAAATGCAGTGTTTACCGGAGAAACAGGAGATGCAGTAAAAAGTTATCTGACAGATGTACATATCACAATGCTTTCAAGTATAAGAGTCACAGCGCAGAACCTGCTTGACAACATGACATTATACAAAGCCGGGTATTATGATATTGACAATTCTACAAATTTTAAACTTAGCGAGGAGGCAATCCGTGCATTCCGGACAAAACTAAGCACCAATTATTCGGATACGGAGTCTTATACCGGAAAAATACAGGGAGCAGTTTCTGGCATTTCGGATATATCGGGTGTCGGTACACCAAGTACGAATGGTGTATTAGAACTACATGAGCAGTTGGATCAGGAATTATTAAATCTTATCACAGAAGTTCAGAGCCATGAGAGCAGTACCGTGACAGCACTGGAGAATTCCGTGGAATTGTTACTATCGAGTCTGAATACCTGTATTGCAAAAATCGGATTGAACACAGCTGCAATTGCAAGTTATGAAAGCAACAGCTTTTATACAGATAAGGACGTGTATGCACTTGCCAATATCAGTGAATTGTTTTATCAGCAGCATGAAGACAATAAAGATGTATATGATGCAATCTGTGAAGCGGAACAGAACCTAAAGGATGCAGCGGAAGAACGTGAGACGCAGGGAGTGTGGAAGACCGTTGCCGGAGTCGTATTGGTTGGTGTTGGGGTGGCATGTATTATTGCAACTGCAGGTGCAGGAGCCCAGAAGTATACGACGGATTTAACCGGAAACCAGACCGCAGGAATGATAGCAGGTATGGCAGCAAGTATGGCAACTGCGAAAGGACTGAATGGAATTGAAGCAGGAGCGAAGAAACTGGCGAAACCGAAGCTTGGAGATGTTGGAGACGGCGGAGGTTCAGCGTTTGCAAGAAATAATTTAAAATCTGTGTTAGCTAATGAAAGTTTGACATTAGATGAGTTTAATACACTTCGTTTAGCAGATGTAAATGAATTGTCAGCAGAACAAATTGGAAAATTAAAAAATATAAGAGAAGCAGTGCCTAAGATTGATAGTAATACAGTGATTCAAAAAACTATTCCCTTTGAGGATATAGGAAAATACATAGGAGATGACGGATATAGTACTATCAGAGGCTATATAGCAAGATATGATGATGTTTCACATATTCATGGTTATGATAATGTTGTAGAATCATCAAGATTAGACTATACAATAAATAGTGATATTAGACCATATCCAGAAGGTGGAAATGCATATGGTTATATTAAATTTATGACGGATGATGTGGATAGGATTGGAATACCGTATGGAACAGAATTTGGTGGGGGAAATACAGACCCTGCCCCATGTACACGTAATGGATTTACAGGTGCAAGGAATGGAGAAGTTATTCCAGAATGGACAGTTGATGGTAACCTGGAACCAATAGAAGGTGCTGAATTGCATAGGGTAATTGATTCAGAAGATTCTATCGTAGCTATTTTTGATGGCGAACATTTCAGAGAGGTGAAAAAATGATAAAAAATGGAAAATATGCTTATTATAAAGGAAATGAATATAAATTTTCAAGAGATGCTGATGGTAATTATATTATTATAACATCAGATCTAAAGAAAACTGATTGTACATTTAAAGATAAATATAATACAGGAGTATACAGTAAATTAGTGAATATATCAGATGTAGATGAAATTTACAAAATTGCAACTTATGGAAAGGTGAATGAAGAGAGGGTTTCAATTATAAAGGAAAAAAACGGAGAATATTTGGTTAGTACAAATGACTGTAAGATAGGGGAAAAGCTGAAGTTGGATCGAGTTGACAAATATGCATATGAGGGATGGTTAAATTCAAATATAGTAAAGCTTGATGAGGAAAAACAAGTTATAAAATAATTGGTTTACATGAGCAGTTGGATCAGGAGCTATTGAATTTTATTACAACAATCCAAAATCAGGAAAGTAGTACCGTAACAGCGCTGGAGAATTCTGTAGACTTATTAATTTCGAGCCTGAACAGCTGTATTGCAAAAGTAGGGTTGAACCAGGGAACAATTGCAAATTATGAAAGCAACAGCTTTTATACAGATAAGGACGTGTATGCACTTGCCAATATCAGTGAATTGTTTTATCAGCAGCATGAAGACAATAAAGATGTATATGATGCAATCTGTGAAGCGGAACAGAACCTAAAGGATGCAGCGGAAGAACGTGAGACGCAGGGAGTGTGGAAGACCGTTGCCGGAGTCGTATTGGTTGGTGTTGGGGTGGCATGTATTATTGCAACTGCAGGTGCAGGAGCCCAGAAGTATACGACGGATTTAACCGGAAACCAGACCGCAGGAATGATAGCAGGTATGGCAGCAAGTATGGCAACTGCGAAAGGACTGAATGGAATTGAAGCAGGAGCGAAGAAACTGGCGAAACCGAAGCTTGGAGATGTGGGAACTGACGGTGGCGCAGTATTAAATGATGCGGATGTGGGTTCGGCTGTAGAGGGTGGAAGTACATCTTCTTATTCAGGAGAACAATGGTGTAGATATTTTAGGGAAACTTATGGCTCAGACAAAGTAGTATGGGAAAATGCAACGCCATCTCAGTTGGCACGAAGTTGGCAAGGAACTGGAAAATACATAGGAGTTGATGATTATGTAGATACTGTTGTTAAAAAAGGGACAATACTGTACAGAGGAGAACCAAATGGAACAGAGTATTTTACAACATTGGATGCCATTGAGCAATCTGGAGGAGATGCAACTAATGTTTTTGAAGGATTGCAGGTTGAAAAGCATCCTATACATGGGTATAGGGGGGAGATGCAAGGATATGTCTTTAATGAGGAAATAGCGAGTGCATATGGAATAACTAATGCAAATCCGCAATTTGGAAAAGGAGGGTTGCCACAATATTTTGTACCAAATGCAAATGATTATATACAAAAAGGCATTTTAGTTAAGGTTGATAATATTACATTAAGAAAGTAGGAATTTTAGATATGATAGATGTTACGAATGGTGAAGTAAGTACGCGAGAAGGATTAGTTATCGGGCCCAATTATTCATTTGATAAATTTAAAACAACAAAATTTTATAATGGACAAGATGGAGTTAGAATAATTTATTTAGACGAGCATCAAACGATTTATGGCAGGCAATTTATTATGAGTTTATTCTTTCGAGATGGAATAATTTATATGGTGTCTTTAATTTGTTGTGATGAAAAATTTTCTGAATCAAACGAGAGAGACAGAAAAAAGATACATGATAAAATTTTAACAGAAATGGGATTACTTCAAGGTGAAAAATATCAATGGGGAAAGATTGTATCAGAATATGACGTTAGAAGCAATATTAGTAGTATTAACATATATTATACTTAATTATGGTTATACTTTAGGACTTTCTTAGAAGTAAAATCTAATAAATCCAACTACCTCCATAACCATTGCCGAAGGCAAAACTTTTCGGTGACCGATTACTATAAATTGAGTCAGAATTCCGTAGAGGAATTCATAGGTTAAAGCGAAATTTGCCCCTAGGTATACGAAAGAACAAAACTTCATAACGAGGATGATAAATGAATCAGTTAGAAATACCAGATATTAAAGCTAAAATTACAGTGACGTGAAAAGATTTTTTATGGAGTGGATGTCGACCAGCTCATAGTGGCGGTCTCTATTTGACAACAGGATTACATACATATAAGAGAATACAGGAGGAAATCAAGTTATGGGAATTTTTGATGCGTTTAAAAAGAAGGAGAATGATGAGCCGGCAAGCTTTGTGCTTGGAGTTGAGGACAGGTTTGCTCTCTTGAACACAAAGGATATTGTGGTCGTGGGCTATGTGAAGGGAACTGTGAGAGTGGGGGCAGCAGTCTACGTAACCAACTTCTCGGATGACGAGGAGGGGGAAATATTACTGACGACAGTGCTTGGAATAGAGCTTGAACCCGGGAAAAGGGCAGATGAGGCCAAGGATTGTCATGTGGGATTAAAGCTGGAGTGCGCGGCAGATTTTCCGTTTCGATGTGGTACTGTGCTTTATTCGAGACAGGCAAGCGTATCCGATGTTCATGATGCATATGTGAAGGCGTTGGGTAATCAGATGGTCTTACACAGACAGATCGAGCTGACACAGGACGAGCTTGACCGTATGAGCATCACGGACGGTGCAGAAATGTGGCGACTGTATAGCTGGTATAGATGCAAGGTACTGCCGACAGCTACTGATGCAGATAGAGCGAAAGATATGCAGAAGATAGCAAAGCTTGCAGAGGCAATTGTGACCAAAATGCTCTCTGTATCACAGATATATTGTGTATACAGCAAAATAACCGGTGAACCGGCCATGTTTTCAGAAACGGTTGATCAGAAAGATGGTACTTATATGTGTACACCACCGGATATATGGATACTCACAAAACCCTATAAGGATGTGATAGGAGCAACATTCCCAGCTGAAAAATACGAAATAAGAGAGATAAAAAACGATCAGAGCAATGCGATAAGCGACTTTTTTGGAAGCATTTTTTATATGAATGGAGCCTGCGGAGTGCGTGTGGTCAATAGTAATACCTCGATATCGGCAGAGAAGATAGTCGAAAAGCCGGATTTTAGCAATCTTCCAGAGATAAACAGACCGGTTATGAATCCGGATCTGGAGAGATGGATTTTACTGATAGCGGAGCTTGGACACCCAGATACACCGGATAAGGAGCTGATCTATAAGCTATATTTTTCTTTCATGTCGAGAGAGCTTGTGAAAGCAAAGTTTTTAATTCCAATGAAGGCAGACAACGATATGCCAAGTCCCGACGAAAATGGCAAGGTGGTAATTGAGAAGGATACGACCATTGCACTGGCTACGATTGAGGGTAAACATGGTCGTCCTGCGGTGCGTATGTTTACAGATTGGAAGAGGCTGCGACAGGGCATGAAGGGCGAGGGTTGGAATGGATTTATACAGCCGATAGAAGGCATGATAGGCTCGTTTGACTGTGCCATAAATCTCACGGAGTATGACAAGGCTGGCTGTTATATAGATGAGGAAATGTTTAGGGGATTTAACTGATTTAACCGAGAATTGGTTAGATAAAGTTAGTATTGCCATAAAATAGAGATACTGAGGAAAAATATGTGAAAGGAGTGTGCTTATGGGGGTGGCAACAACTGTACGAGATGCTGCTAATATCAAACGCGCAAATGAAAATGAAACAAGACGAGAAATGATTGCTTCCTAGTATATTACCATGCCAGGCATCCCTTCTTCAGAAAAGGAACAGTTAGAAAAATCTTTGAGATACAATCTTTGGGCAAGCTTGATTCGTTTTATTGTTCTTAATTTTGTCCTTACATGTGTATGGTTTTTTGGGTTTGGTCTTGGATTTGATGCGATTAAAGCTGCAACAGGCCAGCAATTAAAAGGAACTATGACTGTGACAGGTGTAGTTCAGGAGGATGGACTTACATTATCTGTTAAGGATCCGAATAAAGGAAAGCACGTTGTCTATTCATTGACTGATCTTGGGGTAGATCCCACTGGATGGTCTTACGGAGGACGTCTTAACACTTACTGGTCTAAGGATGAAGATAGTGGAGATTACAGTATCATCGCAGTTATACCGGAGAAAGAAGCCTCTCGTATACAAGGATTGGAAGACGCAATTCTTATGACAGGATATTTTTCTATAATTGTAATAGGGCTGCTTATATTTTTTGTTCGACGTAGAAAATATACCTCATGGTATATTCCATTTTATTGGCGAATGGAGAAGTTTTGTTCAGAAAACCAGATCTACCAGATGTATCCAGGATATAATACAGAAGAGGCATTTATTGCCTATGGAAATGAGCATGCTGATACTTTTTCGCGGCAGTTTGCAGCTACACAGTTAACGGAGATGGAAAAGAAGAAAAAGAAACGAGAAATCGTAATCGGAGTTGTTTCAGCATTAGCTATTATGGCTGCTATCATTCTAGTAATCTGTCTGGGAACCACTATTCAGTCAATTGCTGACAACAGAAAAAATGACGACAGAACAGTGAAGGTACTTGAAGAACTTCAGACTGCAATTGATGGTGGAGAAGAACCATTAGGAGAGGAATCCGAGCGTTATAATTTTGCTAATATAGTGAGCAGAGCACGTGAGAGTTTTCAAGATGAAGATGTTTATTATAAACTGGTTACTACGGATGACTATGTGGCATTGATTATTACGACAAAAAAGAAGACAAATGTTTATATTGACAGATATACTCCGGTTGAAGGAGCAGTTGGCGATTTAAATACTATCTACAAACTGGAGATTTCGATGGTATCGAATGTAATACAACCATATGATGTGTTGAACAATTATACAGGTATTCTTTATAAATGATTTTTGGGTGAAATGTCTGCTTGATAAATATTACATAAAAATTTCGTATCTCATATAAAGAAGATATAGCATATAGAAACATGGAGGTAACTTAAAATGATATTAGGTGGTCTAGTAATGATAAGCATAGGCTTATTCATAATTATTGGAACATTCAAATTATTTAAGCCAACAGACTACTCAACATGGAAAGATGCAGAAAGTATTGTAGAAAAAGTCAGGACAGAAACGTGGGACGACGGTGAACTCAGACCTTGCTTACCTCGCATCATTGTATCTTTTGAGTTAGATGGAGAGTTGATAAAAGGAAAATCTAACTGCATTGGTACAGAAAAAACTATAAAACAGGTAATTGCAAAATATCCAAAAGGGTCAAAAGTCTGCTTTAAATACGATGATTCCCCAAAAGAAACCATAGTAACCAAAATAGCTGATAATCTAAATTTCCAGAAAACTATTTATATCCACATTGATGATAAAGAGTTCCCCAATGGTTCTGTGGAAAAGAAAGCAAAATTGTTCGGTTATGGATTTGGCTCAATTTTCCTGGTAATAGGAATTGTATGCATAATGAGCTTGTTTTAAAAGGGGTATAAGATGAGTAATAAATTATATAAAGAAGATACAAAAAAGAAGAAAAAGAAAGAAACAGAAATAGGAACTTTCATGGGGCGTATTATTTATGGATGTACTTTAAGCTTGATTGCAATTTTGCTATTAATTGCTTTCTTTGTACCATCCAATATTAATGAGCCCAGAGCATTCACTGGATTTGTAATAATGATTATTGTGCTATCCATTTTTGCGGCGTACGGAATAGGACTTACGTTATTAAGTAAACATTCTATTAAATTCAAAGATTGGTTTGAAAAGGATATGATGAAACTCTATAACTTAACACCACCCGAAGATATAAATAATACAGAACGATTTGTGATTTATCGACCAAACTTCTATAAAGGGGGATCCATAGTAACAGTATTGGTGTTTTTAGGATTCCTAATCATGACAATTGTAGTTGCAGATAACAGACCAGATTTATATCTGTTTTGGGTAGTATGCCTAGTTTTTTCTGTCATATCAGCTATACATACATGCACATACAAATATACTATAGAAAACAGAAAAATCAGATATAAATGGCTGTTTGGAAAAGAAAAAGTAATCGCTTTTTCAGAAATAGACAAAATCACTCTCGAAGGCAGTCCCAATAGTGAATGTGGGGTGATTTATAAGAAAGGTGTGAAAAAGCCTTTTATGAAAATAAGGATGATAGATAAAAATGCAAACAGGTTTAGATATTTAAACATTAAATAAATTCTTGGAGGAAAGGTATGGAAGGAGAAGGTTGATTTATGCAATCTTATGAAATTAATCAAGGCAAACGAAAAAAGGCAATTAAGCAGGTTGTGAAGGCCAATGTAAAAACATCAAAGGGGCATGCGGACGATTTCTTGGACTAGCTAAGCTGCTAACCGGGACACTGAAAATCATTATGGTTGAATTCATAAAGTTTTTTGCTGACAGCCGCGAGGCGCAGTGGATTTTCCTTTTATATGTTTGTAAAGGCTCTCGAGGATGACAGCAATGCATTCTGCGAGAAGGCAAAGGAGGATGACAGGGAAATGATAAAGCGCTCCATGCCTGCGTTTGAAAAGATATACAAAAAATATAATAAATAATAGTTGATTATAACGAATAAAAAATACGCAAATGCCGAAAATTGTCTAAAATTGTACAGCTTTCGGCATTTTCAATGTATACTTTTTACAAAATCCGTGGAAAAGTGCTCCGTGTGACCGTTGTGTGACCAAAGTAGTGTATAATCTTACTCAAGAGGAAAACGTATAAATAAAATATGAGGATAAGAACGTGTGCTTTGGGATAAGGAGCCGGAATATGATAGATTGTCGCAGAGCATACATAGGGACGAAAATGGAATTAAAGCCAGAAGCATTTAAAGGGAAAATGTTTAAGGTAAATGAACGGAAAATTTTTTTGAAAAAAATTAAAAAAATACTTGCATTATTCGTTTGACCATGATATTATAATACACGGTTCGTTGGTCAAGCGGTTAAGACGCCGCCCTCTCACGGCGGAAACACGGGTTCGATTCCCGTACGGACTGCTAAGTATTTAAAGCCGGTACATTCATGGAAGCATGATGTACCGGCTTTTTCGTTGTATATATTTATATGAGGCAGAGCTATTTATGAGCAGCTACAGCTGCTGTATGCTTTTTGAAGCCGTCAGGCGCTTTTGTGATGCGAAGGGTAACGACAATTATTGCGGCAGCAAACAGAAGCTGTATTCCCATGCATATTGAAATAAAGCCAAGCTCCCTGACCGGATGAAAGTCAATACTTTTTACAGCCTGGTTGTACCAGTAGGCAGGCAAAAAGTGAGCGGCCTTTATGATGCCATCGCTTAGAAATTCCTCCGGCACAAATATACCGCACAGGAATGCCATACCGAGTGACACAGTGTTCGCAAACATGTTCAGTATCTCACTGTTTGAGGTGATTTTGCTGATTAAAAAGGCAAATGCCAGTGAAACAAGCATGTAGCAGAGCATGTTGAGTGTAAACAGGAAACCTGAAAACGAGAATGTGCTGCCTTTAAACATGATTGTAGCTGAGACAAAAATTACAGCGCATACCACAAGTCCGGTTAAAATCACACCCAAAAGCAGCTCGCGGTTGTAGTTTGCAAATTTATAGGATGAGCAGGATATTCTCTCTTTGATTTCTTTTTTGGAGAAAACCTGAAGGACTGGAGCTATACCTGCAATCATCATGACAAGGAGCACCCATCCCAGATAACTGAAGCAGTAGTATATTCCTGAGTGCGAGGTGACACTTTTGCCGCTGAGCAATGAGACAGAAGCCTTTTGGCTTAGCGAGGTGTTTACTGCGGCTAGAGCATCAGCTTCAGAGTAGCCGGAAGAAATGTAGGTATTGTACGTTTTCGTAAAGCTGTTTATGGCAGACTCAAAGGTGGTCGCTGCCTGTGTGCCGGGTATGGTCACGACATCGAGACTAAAGCCTTCTTTTATGATGAGAATACAGTTTACGTTTCTGGCAAACAACTCATCCTGCATAGTTTCCTTTTTGTCATTTTTAATATTTTTTTGTGTGCATGTCTTTTTAAGATAGGCTGTCAGAGCTTTGCTTTCTGATGATTTGTCATAGTCAAACACCGCAAATTTGGGCTTGGTGGCTTCATAATCATCTTCAGCTTTGTTTGTGCGTGTCGCAGTGAGAACGACCATGACACCTATGAATATGGACAGGTACATAATCATCTGGCCCATATGTCTGTTGAGTATTTTGAAATATGATTTAAATACTTGCATATTTTTCCCTCCGAAGCAGTACAAAGGCAATGATTAAAAGAATCACTGATTCTACTGCCATGATTGATATGTTTCTGAAAAATCTGTCGTAGCTGTCATATACGTTGAGCGAGTAAAAGCAGTCGGATATGAGACAGGCTGGGTTGAGGCGGTTGGCAATAGGAAGCTTGTGCTCGACCATATCCTTTATACCGTTGGCACATAAATCCGCAAGCACGGAAAGCACCATGCCGATTCCGACAGAGATACCGATTTTGCTGCCCTCTGTGAGCTTAGGAATGGCACCGATTATAACTCCGATTGAAAGTCCGATCATGCAGCCGAAAAACAGTGTCAGGATGATTGCCGGATATTTATTTCCAAAATCCACGCCAAGAAGAGTCATGTAGGCAAGTGCTATGAGCTCAACAGCAAAATGGATGCTTAAGAGTGAGATATACTCTGAAAAGATAAGGGTGTTTTTGCATGCCGGCACAAGGCTTTTTCGCATGCCGAGAGGGCTTGTATCAGCTAACAGCCTGCAGGTGGAGCTTACGGCTGAAAATGAGGCGAACAGGCAGCTCATCGCAAAAACAGCGTAAAAGTAATTGGTGTATTCATCCTGATTTCCCGATGAAAGTGAAATCTCTTTATACTCTGATGCGGTTTCAGAAAGCCCGGCAATTGCAGTCTCAAGCGCAGCCGGATTAGTCTTTGCTATGTTTGTAAATACGTCCTTTTGCTGTTTGTACTGTGTCAGGATGGATTCAAGGATTGTGGCATTGTATGAGTTTTCCTCCACGACTAAAGAAGCATCCTCTGTGTAAATAATGCCTGTCACTTTTTTGTTATTTAGTGCTTTTTTGGCTGCTGAGCTATCCATTAGCTTCATGTTTATGAGGTCTGAAAATGAATTTGTGCTATCGGACTTGTCGTCTGATTTACTGACGGAATCAGTATGGTTTACATCGAGAGACTCAAGCACGCTCATCAGAGTGTCATCGTTTTTAGATTCAACCACTGCCACATTTATTGTCTTGAACATTTCATCCTTTTCAAACAGATTTCCGAATGCCATATACATAAAGGTGGCGAGCAACAGTGGAAATGCAAGTGTCCAAAACAGCGTGACTTTCAGGCGGAACATGCTTAGCATGGTGTATTTTGCGTTGTGAAAAAATAATTTTAGTCCATTCATCAATCCCTAAGCTCCTTTCCGGTAATCTCTAAGAATACGTCGTTAAGAGTCGGAAGCTGCGTGTACACCTGACCGAAGGACAGATTATTCTGCTCTAGATAATCAAGCACATGGATTATATTGTGGCGTCCGCCACTGAAATAAATCCGAAGCTGTCCGTTTTCAAAGCTGACCTGATATGCATTGTGCAGCTGCTTTAATGCGTCAAGCTGTGCTTCTGACAGGTCTGCGATTTCTACGTTTATGGTCTCTGTATTTTTGATCATGCGCTTTAGCTCGTCCTTTGTGCCGAGTGCGAGAGCCTTGCCCTTGTCCATGATGAGTATGCGGTCGCAGAGCTGTTCAACCTCCTCCATGTAGTGTGAGGTGTAGATGATTGTCGCACCATCACGGTTTAGTTTTTTGATGCCCTCCAGAATCTTGTTTCTGCTTTGAGGGTCGACAGCCACGGTCGGTTCATCGAAGAAGATGAGCTTTGGTTTGTGTGCTATGCCACACGCGATGTTGAGTCGTCTCAAAAGTCCGCCTGAGAGCTTCTTTGGCAGAAATTTGCTGTAATCCGCTATGTCCACGAAATCCATTGCTTCCTTTACATATTTTTCGCGGAGCTTTTTGTCACTTACGTAAAGACCGCAGAAATAGTCGATATTTTCATATACAGTCAGCTCGTCGTACACGGCCACATTCTGCATGACTACGCCGATTTCGCGTTTGATATCGTAGCTGTTTGAGTACATTTCCTGCCCGAATACCTTTATATCTCCCTTATCGTATGTGAGCAGGGAAAGTATGCAGTTTATAGTGGTGGTCTTTCCGGAGCCGTTTGGTCCGAGCAATCCGAAAATCTCGCCGGTTTTAACGGTCAGATTGAAATGGTCGAGTGCCACAAGCTCCTTGTAGCGTTTTACAAGGTTGGTTACTTCTATCGCATTTTTGGTTGTATCCATTGAATTGCCTCCATAATGTTATATTTTCGTTTGCAAGCCTGATATCCGGCTCAATAACAGATTACTATATGGTGTGCCGGAAAGTAAGTGTCAAATGTCACATTCGTATTTATGTTTGGATGAGGCATTGTTGTGTAAAAAATGACATTTGTCATAGTGACGTTTGATGGAATTTGTTGTAAGCTTATTTTACGGAAATGGAGGCTTTTGATGTATAAGATATGTAGTCAGTTTTTAATAGTTCTATCATGCGTGATGCTTATGGTGGTATCCCTTCAGGTCGATTACGTCATGATAGCGTGCATACTTACAGGAATAATCGTTTGCACATTTATAGACATGCAGGATGTGCCGCAGATGAGTCCTGCTAACGAGAGCAAAACGGCAGACCGGGCTTTGGATTTGATTCTGGCGGTTTATATTCTGTCCGGAGTATTTTTTGCACCATCATTTTTTATGCTGCCGTATGCAGCGATGGTATTCAGAAAGAAAAAATACACGGTGTCGAGGATGGCTGCAGCCTTAGTGGGGATAGCTGTATCGGTGGACTGTATTTTAAAGATAAAACATATAGCACCTGGGATTTTTTTTATCCTGGAGGTTGTACTTCTCATGGCTTTTGCGGTAATGCTTTCGTATTTCACAGAGCTGCTTTTGGGGTATCAGATGAAGCTGCACAGCATGAGAGATGCGTCCATGGAGCACGATATGCTTATGGAGCAGATGAATCACCAGCTTATCGAGAAGCAGAATGCGCAGATATACAATGCCACGCTAAAGGAGAGAAACCGTATCGCAAGAGAGATACACGACAACGTGGGGCACATGATTACGCGCTCTATTTTGCAGGTGGGAGCAATCGGTGTGATAAATACCGATGAAAAGCTTAAAGCGCCTATCGCAGACCTGAAGAGTACACTCGATACGGCAATGGACAGCATGAGAAAAAGCGTTCATGATTTGTACGATGAATCGGTCGATTTGCGTCAGGCGCTTGCGAAGCTTAAGCCTACAGACAGTGCATTTGCATTTTCACTCGAATACGACTGTGCGGATGATGTGCCCAGAGATGTCAAGTATGCTTTTATCGCAATTGCAAAGGAAGCGGTAAACAACGCAGTTAAGCACAGTAACGGCGATGAAATCAGGATAATAGTCAGAGAGCATCCCGCCTTTTACCAGCTTGAGATAATGGACAACGGCACATCGGCTGACGAAAGAAGACTTTCGGGAGAAACAGGAGATGGAATAGGCATAAAAAATATAAAGGAACGTGTTGCAGCGATAGGAGGAACCATGCGTATAAAGGCAGACGATGGCTTCATGATATTTGTGACGCTCATGAAGAAGTGAGGATATACATAAAAATCAAGGCTTGAAAAAGAAAGGAACAGGACATGAAAATAGTAATAATAGATGATGATAATCTCGTATCACTTTCGCTGAATACAATACTGAGTGCACAGGATGACATAGAGGTGTCTGCGGTTGGAGACAGCGGGCAGCAGGCGGTAAAGCTGTACGAGGAGCATATGCCCGATGTGATGCTCATGGATATAAGGATGCAGGGCATGACAGGTCTTGAAGCAGCAGAAAAAATACTCGGAAAATATCCCGATGCCAAAATACTTCTTCTGACCACATTTTCGGATGATGAATACATTGTAAAAGCAATCTCGCTGGGGGCGAAGGGCTATATACTAAAACAGGCATTTGAGAGTATTGCCCCGGCACTTAGAGCTGTAAACAACGGACAAACAGTGTTTGGAACACAGATAATGGACAGGATACCACACCTGTTCGGAGCTGATGGTAAAGCTTCATCAGGCACCGGTCAGGCCCGGTTCATTGACGCAATGAAGAACTATGATATAAGTGGCAAGGAGCTTTCAATCATAGAGCTGGTTGCAGAAGGACTAAACAACAGGGAAATAGCGGATGAGCTGTATCTGAGTGAGGGAACCGTACGAAACTATATCAGTGTCATACTTGAAAAGCTGCAGCTGAGGGACAGGACACAGCTTGCATGCTTTTATTATAAAAGTATGGTATAACATGAAACTTTTTCTATGGTGTGGGACACATATATAGTGAAGGGAGGGATGCAGATTGATTAATCAGGCACAGGATGACTTTTTTAATGAGCTATATGCCTCAACCAATCAGAAGGTTTTAGCGTACATCATTGTAAAATGTGGAAAAACTGAAGATGTAGCAGATATATTTCAGGAAACCTATACAGAGGTTGTTAAAATAATACAAAAACATGGAATATCATATTTTAAGCAGCCGGATGCACTTGTAATGCAAATAGCAAAGAGAAAAATTTTTCGTCATTATAAATTAAAAGAAAAGCTGCGTGGCATTGAAAAAATGAACTATTATAATATTTTGTCGTCAGATGAAAATGATATAGCTGTACAACAGACTTCGTTTGACGATATAGCAATATCAAAAGAAACAGTACAAAGTGTGTTTACATATCTTTCTGCGAAGGATGAACTTACTAAAAAAATATTTTATCTATATTATTATATGGATAAAAATATTTCAGAAATAGCGCTCCTTTTTTCTGTAAAGGAATCAACCATAAAAAACAGATTATATCGTACCCTAAGGGAGCTTAGGCAAAATCTGGATAAGGAGGATTGATGCAGAATGAAAAAAAATGATATTTTTAGACAGGCAGCGCAGCATGAAATGCCTGATATTGAGCAGGTAAGAAAAGAATGTATCGAGGAATTACATACCACTCACAGCTCAAAACGATATCCTGCATATTTTGTTGCGATAGCGGTTGTGACTGTGGTTGTCTTGTGTATGTGTATCACGCCGGTGAGGTCATTTGCAGCCGATATGATTGAACATATTCAGGCATTAATTGATGTTAATAATGATTCGGTACGTGATCTGGTGTATAGAAAATATAGCGGTCCGACTGTTTATTTGGAAAAAGATGAAACGGTAAGCATATACTCATATACCGGTTATGAGGATGTATATATTTTGCTGGCGGAGGCAAAAGAAGCTGAAAAACTGGGAGCTATAAGCAGAGACGTTAAGGTGAGCTATAAAGTGCCGTATAGTGGGGAGTATTATATTCTTGATGGAGAAAATAAGGAGAATATAACAGACCGGGTTATTGTAGAACATGAGGGAGGAGCAGAAGATAACATGAAAATTTCTCAATAAGGAAATCTGCCCTTGCAATATACCCCGCTGGGGTATATAATGCTCTTGAAAACAGATACCCATAAGGGGTATGGTTAGACATGTGAAATAAATGCATAATGCGGAACAAAGAACAAATGGAGGTACCCATGACAGAAAAAGAAACCAAATGCTGTTGCTGCAACCGCAAAAAAGAGCGGTCAGAGAAGGAATATAAGGATCTCATCAACAGACTTAGCCGTATAGAGGGGCAGATCCGTGGAATCAAGCGTATGCTGGATGAGGATTGCTACTGCCCTGACATCATCACACAGGTGGCGGCCGCAAATGCTGCGCTCAACAGCTTCAATAAAGTCCTTTTGGCCAATCATATAAAGACGTGTGTGGCAGATGACATAAGAGCCGGCAAGGATGAGACAATAGATGAGCTTTTGAACACACTGCAGAAGCTTATGAAGTAGTATTATAAGAAGGCAGGTATAAAAATGAGTACAATAATCACAATATTAATAATAGCAATAATTGCCGCTCTGGTGATTGTGGGCTTAAAGGAGACAATAAAGCATTCAAAGGGCGAAGGCGCCTGCTGTGGCGGTGGAGCCATGAAGGAGGACGAGGAAGCCACAGTACAGCTTACAGGCGAGATTGTCACGAGAGCAGATGTGCACATAGACGGAATGCACTGCATGAACTGCAAGAACTCAGTCACACGCTCACTTCAGAAGATGAGCGGAGTATCGGCAGATGTGGATTTAAAGCATGGCGTGGCACATGTTGAGGCAACCAGAGAGCTAAGCGATGAGGAAATCACATTTGCCATCGAAAGACTGGATTTCAAGGTGACAGGAATTGAGAGATTTTAGAAAAGGCTTCTGAATAGTTAGATTCGAATAGTAGAAAGAAGGAAATACAGACAGTATGAAGCAATATACAGTTACAGGAATGAGCTGTGCGGCATGCTCTGCCAGAGTGGAAAAGGCGGTCTCTAAGGTTGATGGTGTGACGAGCTGCTCTGTCAGCCTTTTGACCAACTCGATGGGAGTCGAGGGAAGCGCGACAGATGCGCAGATAGTGGAGGCGGTAGAGCAGGCGGGCTATGGAGCGAGTCCCAAAGGCACAGCAACAGAATCAGAAAATGACAAAGCGAATAACAGCTTAGAGCAGCTAAAGGCAGCGCAGGATGCGCTTGTAGACAGGGAGACACCGAAGCTGCGCAACAGGCTTATAGCATCGCTCATATTCTTAGTTGTTCTTATGTATTTTTCCATGGGACATATGATGTGGGGCTGGCCGTTGCCTGAGTTTTTCAATGGAAACCATGTGGCTATGGGGCTTTTGCAGCTTCTGCTTACAGTGGCGGTAATGGTCATAAACCAGAAGTTTTTTATCAGTGGCTTTAAGGGCTTGATTCACGGTGCTCCCAACATGGATACGCTTGTTGCGCTTGGATCTGCAGCATCGTTTGGATACAGCGTGTATGCACTTTTTGCCATGACAGCTGCGCAGGTGAATGGCGATATGGATGCGGTCATGTCATATATGCATGAGTTTTATTTTGAATCCGCAGCCATGATTTTGGCACTGATTACTGTCGGAAAAATGCTTGAAGCGCACTCAAAGGGCAAAACAACAGACGCTTTAAAAAGCCTGATGCAGCTTGCCCCAAAGACAGCAACCGTTGTAAGGGATGGCGTGGAGCAGGAAATTTCTGTGGATGCAGTGAAAAAGGGCGATATTTTCGTGGTCAGACCGGGTGAAAATATCCCTGTGGACGGTGAAATAATAGATGGAACAACCGCTGTCAACGAATCGGCACTCACAGGAGAGAGCATCCCTGTGGATAAGCAGCCGAAAGATGCAGTAAGCGCTGCCACAGTGAACCAGTCAGGCTTTATAAAATGCCGCGCAACCAGAGTAGGCGAAGACACCACACTCTCACAGATTATACAGATGGTTTCTGATGCCGCAGCGACAAAGGCACCTATTGCAAAAATTGCTGACAGGGTATCGGGAGTATTTGTGCCGGCGGTTATTACAATTGCAATCATTACAATAATAGCATGGCTTATAGCCGGTGAGACCGTGGGCTTTGCGCTTGCCAGAGGCATTTCGGTGCTCGTGATAAGCTGTCCGTGTGCACTTGGACTGGCAACTCCTGTTGCGATAATGGTAGGAAACGGCAAGGGCGCAAAGAGCGGTATACTCTTCAAGACAGCAGCAAGCCTTGAGGCAACAGGCCGCACACAGATTGTGGCTCTTGATAAGACAGGCACCATAACAAGCGGTGAGCCGAAGGTGACGGATATCGTGCCGGATGAGACATTTTTTGAGGAAACCGGCAATCATGCCGGAGCGCTTCTTGCAATAGCCGCATCAGTCGAGGCCAAGAGCGAGCATCCGCTTGCAAAAGCCATTATGGAGCGCGCTAAAACGGATGAAATCGCCGTTGCAGAGGTGACGGATTTTAGCGCTGTTGTAGGAAATGGTCTGACTGCAATACTTGCAGGCAAAATGATAAAAGCAGGAAATCTTGCTTTTGTCAGCAAATTTGTAAAAGTGTCAGATGATATGCGCGCGAAAGCTGTCGAATTTTCAAAGGAAGGAAAAACTCCTCTGTTCTTTGCCGCGGATGACAGGCTTTGCGGTATCATAGCCGTTGCAGATACAATAAAGGAGGACAGTCCGGAAGCTGTCAGACAGCTTAAAAATATGGGTATCAGAGTTGTTATGCTCACCGGTGACAACGAGCAGACTGCCAATGCCATTGGAAAGCAGGCGGGAGTGGACGAAGTCATCGCAGGTGTGCTTCCGGATGGTAAGGAGGCTGTCATAAGGAAGCTAAAAAAACAGGGCAGGGTAGCTATGGTTGGTGACGGAATCAATGATGCACCGGCGCTCACACGTGCGGATATGGGAATTGCAATCGGCGCGGGAAGTGATGTGGCAATAGATGCAGCGGATGTTGTCCTGATGAAGAGCCGCCTTATAGATGTACCGGCAGCAGTGCGGTTAAGCCGTGCTACATTGACAAATATACACGAAAATCTGTTCTGGGCATTTTTCTATAATGTAATAGGTATTCCACTTGCGGCCGGTTTGTGGTATCCTTTATTAGGATGGAAGCTCAATCCGATGTTTGGAGCGGCGGCGATGAGCCTGTCGAGCTTCTGCGTTGTTACCAATGCCCTGCGGCTGAATCTGTGCAGGGTGTATGATCCTAAGCATGACAGAAAAGCAACACCAGATAGAAAAAACAAAACAGATAAACCAAATGAAAGTGAGGAAAAATCAATGACAAAGACAATGAATATCGAAGGAATGATGTGCGGCCACTGCGAGGCAAGAGTAAAGAAGGCACTCGAGGCGCTTGATGCAGTTAGTGAGGCAGCAGTAAGCCATGAGAGTGGAATTGCAGTAGTGACATTAAGCTCTGACATTTCCGATGAGAAATTAAAGGAGACTGTAGAGGCTGAGGACTACAAGGTTACATCAATTCAGTAATCAGTCAGACAGTATAACAATATGAAGAAATATATAGCATTGGTATTGGCTGCAGTGCTGGTGCTTGGGATTTTTACAGGATGTGGTAACAAGGGCAACAAGGAGACAGAATCACAGACGGATGAGAAAGCCACTGAGTCGGTGAATTCTGCAGAAAATAATACTGAGGACAGTACGCAAAACAGTACAGAAAATCAGAATGTGGCTGACACAGAGCAGCTCACCACAGAAAACGGACAGGAGAGCTCAGTTCTTGCCTGTCCGTCAGTAAACGGTAAGCTGCATGTGGAGGGCAGCAAGCTCGTTGATCAAAATAACAACGAGGTGCAGCTCCGCGGAGTCAGCACACACGGTCTTGCGTGGTATCCACAGTATGTGACCAATGATTGCTTTGCCACGCTGAAAAGCTTTGGTGCAAACGTGGTGAGGCTCGCCATGTACACCTACGAAAGCGGTGGCTACTGCACAGATGGTGACAGGCAGCAGCTTGAGACACTTGTGCAAAACGGAGTGCAGTACGCGTTCAACAACGACATGTATGTCATCATCGACTGGCATGTGCTAAACGAGGGCAATCCAAACCGCTACAGTGATGTGGCAAAGACATTTTTTGCCAAAATGGCACAGCAGTATGCCTCATACAACAACGTGATTTACGAGATTTGCAATGAGCCGTGCAAAGGTGCGACTTGGGGCGATGTGAAGTTTTACGCCAGCGAGGTCATTCCGTCAATCAGAAGCTACGACAAGGATGCAGTCATACTGATAGGCACACCTAACTGGAGCCAGGATGTGGATGAGGCAGTCAAGGACCCTGTCACAGGCTATGATAATATCATGTATACATTGCATTTCTATGCCGCAACCCACAAGGAGGACTTGCAAAACAAGCTAAAATCGGCGGCAGACGCCGGACTGCCGATATTTGTATCAGAGTTTGGCATCTGCAGCGCCGACGGAAACGGTCAGGTGGACATAGATTCCGCAAACAGCTGGATCAGCCTGCTTGACAGCTACGGTATCAGCTATGTGTGCTGGAATCTGTCCAATAAGGACGAAAAATCAGCGCTTCTAACACCTGCCTGCGATAAGACAAGCGGCTTTACCTATGAGGATCTAAGCGATGAGGGCAAGTGGCTGTACGGTGTGCTCACAAGTCATGTGACACCGGTCTTGAATTAACGAAAAGCCTCAGATGCGCGAAAAGCTGCGCACCTGGCAATGCAGGGATAGAAGCATCCATGCACTCAGCCGGCATGCACATGAGGCAGATGCAGATACTTCTCTCTGGTGGCAAGTCCGCCGCGGATATGGCGCTCGGACTTGTTGATATCGAGAATGTGACGTGCTTTTGCGGCAAGCTCCGGGTCAATGCGAAGCAGCCTGTCAGCATCCGTGATATCCTTGTGCACAGTGGATTTGCTGATGCCAAACTGCTTTGCAGCCTGACGCACAGTGGCATTGTTTTCAACTATGTAGTTGGCGATTTCCACCGCCCTTGTCTCAATATATGATTTCAAAAAATACTCCTGCATATTCTGTTGTTACAGTTTATGCAGGAGTATTTTTTATATTACACACAGGTTGTAATTCTATTTACGTTTTTCGTAATAAAATAAGAAAACGGTTTCTTAATAGTAATAATAATATCAATTTTCCGTATTGCATTGGTGCAAAAGTTGCGCTGCCTGATCATATTAAGCTCATTAAATATATTAAGTATGTTAAGCGTATGCAGCAGTTATGAGCTCAATGCATTTGTCATACCCAAGCACAGAGCTGTTGAGCACCAGGTCATAATTTTTCCTGTTGCCCCACTCCTTATCGGTGAAGTAGCGGTAATTTACAGAGCGCTTCTTATCGACATCCTTTAGCAGCTTTTTGACCTCGTCATCGCTTTTTTGGTAGAGCTTTTTTATTCTTGCAGCCTTCTCAGGCTTATTTCCCTCTATAAAAACATTCAGCACATCATCCCTGTCAGAAAGAATGTAGTCTGCGCAACGTCCCACAATAACGCATGGCTCTTTTTGCGCAATATCCTTGATGAGCTTCTGCTGGATATTGAAAATCTGGTCGGAAAGAGAAACTCCTGTGATGTCGCGCCCCACAAATGCATATGAAAAAATGCTTCCGGCAGGTGCATATTCGCCCTGGTTTGCGACAATCTGCTCAGAGATACCGAGCTCCTTTGCCACATGCTCAATTATTTTTTTATCGTAAAACTCAATGCCGCATTTTTGAGCAATCTGCTCGCCGATAAAGCGACCGCCACTGCCAAACTCTCGGCTTATAGTGATTATTTTAAAACTCATGATGAAACCTCCCAGCCTATAAAAGTGTTTATAACTCATTATAACGTAATTGCACATAAAATCAAAACAGAAATTTAACAAAATCGCTTGCAGATAAGCACTCCGTAATCTATAATGACATAAGAATACATGTTGCTTTTACGTAATCAATGAGATGGCAGCAGATAACATATGTTATGTTTTTGTTATTGTTTACACCACAGTGTGGCAAACAGCAATTACGTGACGTTTCAAAGATTGTAAAACAGCAGCATAGCGAATAAACAATTAGGAGGAAAACATGGATCAGGAAAAGGTCATAGTCATAGACTTTGGTGGTCAGTACAATCAGCTTGTTGCGCGCCGTGTCCGCGAGTGCAACGTGTACTGTGAGATTTACTCATACAAAATAGACATTGAGAAAATCAAAGAAATGAATCCAAAGGGCATCATCCTTACAGGAGGTCCAAACAGCTGTTATGAAGAGAATTCTCCATCATACCAGAAAGAGCTGTTTGAGTTGGGAATACCGGTGCTTGGCATCTGCTACGGTGCACAGCTTATGATGCATAAATTAGGCGGAAAGGTAATCACACCTGAGGTTGGAGAGTATGGAAAGACAGAAATCACATATTCTGCAAACGGCGTGATGTTCAAGGATCTGCCATCAGAATCAGTATGCTGGATGAGTCATTTCGACAGAATTGCAGAGGCTGCACCGGGCTTTGAGGTAGTTGCGCACACTGCAGACTGTCCAATAGCCGCAACACAGAATGTTGAGAAGAAATTATATGCAGTACAGTTCCATCCGGAGGTACTTCACACCAAGAACGGAACACAGATGATTTACAATTTCGTCCGTGGCGTATGTGGATGTGCAGGCACATGGAAGATGGATTCATTCGTCAAAAACACAATCGACGAAATCAGAGAGCAGGTCGGTGACGGCAAAGTGCTCCTTGCACTTTCTGGTGGAGTAGACTCATCAGTGCTCGCAGCACTCCTTGCCAAGGCAATCGGCAAGCAGCTCACCTGCGTATTCGTAGACCACGGACTTCTCCGCAAGAACGAGGGCGATGAGGTAGAGGGCGTATTCGGCAAAGGCGGTTCGTTCGACATCAACTTTGTCCGCGTCAACGCACAGGAGCGCTACTACAGCAAGCTTGCAGGCGTCACAGAGCCTGAGCGCAAGCGTAAAATCATCGGTGAGGAATTCATCCGTGTATTCGAGGAAGAAGCCAAGAAAATCGGAAAGGTTGACTTCCTTGCGCAGGGAACCATCTATCCGGACGTAGTGGAGAGTGGACTCGGCGGAGAATCTGCAGTCATCAAATCACACCACAACGTAGGAGGTCTCCCAGAGCATGTCGATTTCAAGGACATCGTGGAGCCACTCAGAAACCTCTTCAAGGACGAGGTCCGCAAGGTCGGACTGGAGCTTGGATTACCTGACTATCTCGTATTCCGTCAGCCATTCCCAGGCCCAGGCCTTGGAATTCGTATCATCGGCGAAGTCACAGCCGAAAAGGTACGCATTGTCCAGGATGCAGACTGGATTTACAGAAGCGAAGTGGAAAAGGCAGCAAAAGAGTACAAAGAGGCCCACGGCGAGGAACCATCATGGATGCCAAACCAGTACTTTGCAGCCCTTACCAACATGCGTTCAGTAGGTGTCATGGGTGATGAGAGAACATATGATTATGCCGTTGCAGTACGTGCAGTCCGCACTGTGGACTTCATGACAGCCGAAGCAGCCGAGATACCGTTTGAGGTACTTCAGACAGTGATGAGCAGAATTATAAATGAGGTAAAGGGAGTCAATAGAGTATTCTATGATTTGACCAGTAAGCCACCGGGAACTATTGAGTTTGAATAATTTTTTTAAAAAATAAAATATAGAAGGATTTATTTTTCAATAGGAAATGAAGAAGGCTCCAGGAGATTTTAAGAGATCTTCTGGGGCCGTTTATTTATGTGTGGTATACTGGAATATATCTATATGAAAATTTGATTCAAAGCCTTATCCAAGTAAGATATGGAAAATCAGATGCTAAACATATATTGCAGAAGGAGAACATTGAATGATAGATATATATACGGAGCGGAAAGATTCAAAAGACTGGATTTTTTACAATGACTTGTACTTTAACTTGAATACAGGCAATGAAGATATGTCACAAAAAGAAATTGATTTGATTCAACAAGTGGATGAAGCGAAGCTGACACCAGACAAGCATATAGAAACAAAATATGGCTTAGGTACGATCCGAAATTTATCATCAGGCTGCAAGACATTGCTTAATATTGTGAAGCATCCCGATAAGGTGGTAAATGTTGAGGAATGTGGACCGAATGTTCTTAGAATCATTTTTACTATGAATAATATTAAGATTTATATGTCAAGACCAACGCTTTTTGATATTCCGGATGATGCCAAAATCAGATTTAATGATTCTGATATAGTTATCGGTAGCAGAGGATATAATGCCTGGTGGAGTAAGGAGTATGCAAGGAGAGAAGCAAATGATTTATAAGAATATAACATTTAAGGCAGCTCCATTTTCATATGATTTGACATTTGATGACAGGATTACTCTTGTTGGTGGAGATAGCGGTACCGGAAAAACAGTACTTTATGAAATGCTTGAAGATATAAGGTTGACAGACGAATACAAAGCAATCAAGCTGTTTAACTACAAATCAGATAATTTTTTAGAAACAATCAAACAGTGTAGAGATAGTTTTATTGTGATAGATAATGCAGATTGTATGATTAATGATGATGTCAGGAGATTCATTAATTTTGAGTTGTCTAATCAGTATATGCTTTTTCTACGAAATTGTGACGGACTCAATGTATCTGATAAGAGCTTTAAGGTGCTGAAGTTTGATAATAACAGGATAATACTGGAAGAGGAGTTGTGATATGAGATATTTATGGACAGAGGATACCGGTGCTGGGCTTCACTTCTGGAAATTCGTTAATCAACTTTTCTTTGACAATGAGCTTGCCGTTGAGAGTAAAGGAAGCAATCAGGGATTATTGGATGCAGTATTAGACTTGAATATTAAAGAGGATAATAAATACTATATTGCATTTGATTATGTGGTTGATAATCAGGACATTCGCAATAAGTATCGTATGTTGAAATCAATAACAGATAAGTCGGAAGGAAAGATTGTGATTCTGGATATGATTTGTTTTGAGTACCTGATTCTTGCATTTGACAAGCTGGTAGAATGGACAGGCACCGGAAAGACAGATAAAATCAAGATTCGTGAAGAAGTATTGACGGCAGTTGAGAATCACAGAATCGATTTATCAAGGATTGATGATAAGAAAACATTACAGTACATAGCAGGATTTAAGAGATACTCTACAGAGCGTGTGATGAAGTCATTGGTAGGTGAATTTACGCAAAATGAAAAGTGGTCTGTTAAAGGGACTCTTATGGGTGAATGCTGGTATAAAGATTGTTGTGTGTCAGAGCATATGCATAATCTTAGGTGTGGTAAGCCTGAGGTTGAAAGTGGGGATGAGAAGATGAGGATGCTGATACGGTCAGAGAAAGTACAAAGGCTAATGAGAGATATTACTTTGAAAGAATAGTTTAATAAGACTATATTTTTCATAATGCATAATAAATGATACATTAATAAGACAAATTTTTAGCAGAAGAGCAAAGGGGAATGTGAATGCAGGAAACAGTTGATGTTTTGAATAGAGGACAATTTATTGATATGTTATATCAGCTTGTCAACACTATGTCAGATTTAAAACAAGGAAAAATATTTTCAATTGATGGAACTTGGGGATATGGAAAAACTTATGTATTAGAAGAACTTGAGAGAAGATTATCTCCTGTTGTTAATGAGGATACCTATGATGATAAATTTTATGTTTTTCATTATAATTGTTGGCAATATGATTATTATGAAGAACCTTCTGTTGCGATAATATCAGCAATGCTAGAAGCCTCTGAAAATTCACTAGAACATAGAATTAACAAAGTAGCAAAAGCAGGTTGGGAAACAGCGAAAGAAATATTGACAGAGGTAGCTGGAGAGTATGTAAAAAATAAAATAGGTGTTAATATTGTAGAAATATTTCAAAGTGAAAAGACGGGCATTGATAATCAAAAATTTAAATTTGATCAAATGTTTGCGTTTAAGAAAACTTTAGATGAAACTAGGGAAAAACTTAAACGAATGTCGGAAATAAAAACTGTTGTAATAGTTGTAGATGAACTAGACAGGTGTATGCCTGAATATGCAATTAAAGTTCTTGAAAGACTTCATCATTTATTTGAGGGTATCCCAAATACAATTGTTATTATGGCTGTTGACAGTAAACAACTTGAGAATTCCGTAAAAAAAATCTTTGGAAATGCAGTTGATACAGGTAGATATCTGAGAAAATTTATTAGCTTCAATTTGGAATTAGGCGTGGGAGAGCTTCAATCTAAATATGTAGAAAGATATAATTATTATTTTGAAAAATTTGAGGAAAGGGATGCGGCAGCAGAGGAGTTACAAACATTAGCTACTTTGTGCCAAATTGACATTCGAAATTTGAATAAGCTAATTGAAAAATTGGATATAATTCACACACTTGCATTTAAAGGGAAAATGTCAGAATCAGTTTTATGGTTTGAATTAATGTGGGGAATGATAAAATATAAAATATCGTTACCTGATAAAGAAGGAAAATATAGTGATAGGTCTGATGATTTGTATTGGCTACCTGAAATAGATCATGCGACCTATGGAGGGTTAGATAACTATCTTTCTAAAGATATAATTGAATATTTAAAAGAGAAAAAGAACATTGCTATGACACATACAAGAATAATAGGAATGAATAGTGAAGAAATAATGGTTTCGAATGATTTCAATGGAGAGGCATGGCATATATTAGATCAGCTTTTGGCACATAAAAAAACGTTATATATGGACCCTGTTAATCAAACAGTAGATATTGATGAATGTAAGAAGTTTATTGAATTTGCAAAAATATTATGGTAGTCTAAAATTCAGTAGGTCCATATCTCAGAATAAAATTAGTTAATTTATATGTGGGCTATAAAGAAATTGAGTTGGCAGATTTGATAAAAAATCTTGAAAATATTATTCTGGCAATTTAGCTAAAGGAGTGGAATGAATTTGTTATTTAACTTGGCATATTGAATTATATGTCAGGTTAAAAGCCAAGTTAGATGTATAATTAGAATAATTCGACGCCTTTTTCAACGCATAAAAAGCGACGAAAAAAGCGATGAATTATTATATCAATCAAAAGAAAGTTAAAATTGATGTCAGATTAGTTCAAAACCATAATGAAGCTACATAAACTTAATTAAATTCATTCATAGCATCCACATATTCCTGTAATCCATTAGGTTTACAAGCCAATTCAGCATATAGCAGAGGACTTTCCTGTGCCAGCCGATATAGATACGCGATTTCATCAGGTGTATCGAGCGAGACGGCTGAATTGCATTTTTCACAACTGATAGTAAGAGGCGTGCCGGTATATGTATCATTGATGGCATTAACAATAACAGAATTTGTATCAGGTTCATACATACCAAACAAGTAACAAGGGTTATTTGGTTTCATGGTGTTCTCCTTCCCACAGATACTTGGCACAATCAAGCAGATCAATGATGGCTGTAAGCATATTGTTATAGTCGGTTTGCAGTTCCTTGATTTCATCGCTTGTAGGGAGATTGTTTAAAGCTTGATGTTCACAGCATTCGGTAAATGTTTTCTGCATTTTAAGTAATTGCAGATACAGAGCATTAATAGTCTGTACAAGATATCCGGATAGAGCAGTGCTTGAAGGTGTAGTAAATGCATTGATTCATAGAAATTATCTGGAGATAGGTAGTGAAGTTCATATAGATATGTTCGATGATAGAATTGAAATATATTCACCCGGTGGTATGGTAAGTGGAATATCTCTTGAGGGGAAAAATCTATTGAAAATTCCGTCAAAGCGAAGAAATCCGATATTAGCTGATATATTCAGCCGTTTAAAATATATGGAGCGTAGAGGTAGTGGATTTAAGAAGATATTGGCAGATTATGAGGGTCAAGTAGAATTTGATGAGACCAAGATGCCAGTCTTTGATGCAGATAATGATGATTTTACATTGACTTTGTATAATCTGAATTATGGCACTAATTATGCAACACAGGTGAATGAAAATGTCATAGAAAATGTCATAGAAAATGTCATAGAAATTTCGGAAGAAAAAATGAAGCAGTTAATGCCAGAGTATTCTAAGAAGAAGCTTGCTAAAGCATATGAGATTCTGAAAATGATTTCGGAAAACCCGAATATTTCTATTGATGAATTAAGAATAGCCTTAGATGTCACAGATAGAACAATTGCTAGATATATATCAGAATTAAAGGATAAAGGTATCATAGAACGAAAAGGTCCGGATAATGGTGGAGAATGGATAATTAGGTAAGTAAATGACAGTAAATTTGGCACTCAATGTAACACCCAAACTTTCACTCAAGGATATTCCAGAGTTAGTCTCAACGAAGTCTCACGAGATTTGAGACTGAGTGAGACTCTATGATATAGCAAAACGCGATAAAACTGGGATTTGCAGGTGAATTATAAAGTCGTAGTCTCAAGTCAGTCTCATTTTTGAAATTGTTTGTTGAGACTAACATGAGACTGGGGAGGTTCAAAATCATGGACATAAGCAAAAAGGATTGGAAATTATTTCGAGAAAGATTATCAGATTGGTTTATTAGGAAATAGATAAAATGTATGAGAAGAACGCATTAAATAATTTTAAAGATGTACTGGGGAAATACTGTGCAATTAATCAGTTTATTGAATTGTCAAAAAGATGTTTTGTGGCTGAACATCAAAAGGAGATACAGAAAAGAGATACCTTTGTGAAATTAGCAACAGAGTATTCGATAACTCTGACAAATTATGATGCAGATGCAATGGTTACTGAAATATGCAGAAGTTATATTGTTAATGTTCATTTGTGTTTTGAAACATTTCTCAAAGATGTATGCCAGCAGATAAATAAATGTGGAAAAAATGAATATAAACCGAGAATTCAAGAAGAGTCATATTTAGCATGTGCAGTCAGAAATATTTGCGGAAATAGTATATCTGACGATATGAAACCATTATATGAGCTATGTGAATATTATCGACTGATAAGAAATTCCTCAGTTCATGATTTGTGTGAAATTGATTCTCATGAAAAAGAATATCGTAAATTGCAAAAATATAATTTTAAGACCGATGCTAAATTTTCGAAGCTAGTAGCACCCAATATATATGAAGAAATTTCATTCGATGATTTTGTTATGTTTTCGAGATCTTGTGTTGAATTGGCAACATACATTTTTGAAAAAATGGAATATGATTATGCTAAAATAGTTAAGGATATTCCACATAAACAAGTAAGTAAATGGCAGAAATATAGTAAAAAACGTCAAAAAAGAGCACTATACTCATATATAAATACTTTGTATCAGGCGGACGAAACATTAATAGAGCAAATACCAGAACTTATTAATATATTCCTTTGCAACATACTGGCTTCCACGATCTGAGTGGATGATTAATGGTTGATCGATATTTCGGCGGGCTTTGGCTTTGTTTATAGTATCAATCACGCAGGATACTTCCAGTGTTTCTGAAAGTGTCCAGGCTATGATTTTTCTGGAAAATAAATCCATAATACTGGTCAGATAGACAAATCCGTCTATTGTCCAGATGTAGGTGATATCCGAACACCAGACAGCATTCGGGCGGTCAGGATTAAACTGTTCATCAAGGATATTTTGTAATTCTGTGCTGAAATCAGAATCTTTTGTGGTGATGGTCCATGGTTTGCTCCACTGAGCACGGATTCCCATTTGGCGCATATATGTACCAACGGTTCTTTCCGAAATGACTTCACCGGTTTTTCGCAGTTCTACAGTGATTTTCGGAGCGCCGTAGTTCTGCTTGGAATCATCATAAATATCCTGTATTTTTGCTTTTACAGCTTTACGACGTTTTTCTGTATCAGAAGGTACGTGGTGGAGCCATGCAAGATATCCTGAGCGAGAGACACCTAAAAATTTCAACATTCCGGAGACGGAAACCCGGCGTCCAGCCTTTTTGGCAGCTTCTGTCTTCTCAGTCACTTCGAGATAAATGGCTTCCGTCATTTTCACAGATTGCCGGACAAGTTTTGGAAATACTACCAGAAATATAAAAATAGGGAAATCAATGTGGCTGAGGTCGCGAGATTGATGAAATGCTCGAGGGTGACGATATATAAATATCTTTCGATGGTGGGATAGAGAAATGAAGAATATGTGATTGTAGACTTTTTAAGAGGAGTCTCTTGTTTAGGAAAAAAGATGGACTGGATCTGAAAAATACGATAAAATTTATAATAGATACATTATGAGGAAGGTTTAATGGATGCAGAATAGGGAAAATGATATCGTTTTATTTATGGATGAAAATATACAATTAGAAGTTCCGGTATCTCAAGACGGAGAATCAGTATGGTTATCGGCTAACCAGATGGCTGTTTTGTTTGATAAAGACGAAACAAACATCAGAAAACATATAAATAATATATTTAAGTCTTCAGAAGTTGATAAAAATAACAACACGCAAAAAATGCGTGTTGATGGTGTAAAGCAGTCAGTTGCATTTTATTCTTTAGATGTGATCTTAGCAGTTGGATATAGGGTAAATTCAAAAAGAGGTATAGCATTTAGAAAATGGGCAAATAATGTTCTTAAACAATATATTATGAAAGGTTATGCTCTTAATGAGAGGCGTCTTCAGGCACTTCGAAAAACGGTTGACATTCAGACAAGGATGCTTGCGGATGCACTTGACATAGAGGAAAAAGATGTGCTTAGGGCTGTAAATGAATATACGGAAGCGTTGCTTTTGCTTGACCAATACGACCATCAAACATTATGTAAACCAGATGGAAGTGCGCCTATATATCGCATTACCTATGATGAATGTACTCGGATGGTTGGAAGAATGAAAGATTCTTTTCATACAGATGTTTTCGGGGTAGAAAAAGAAGCCGGAAAAGTAGCAGGTATAATTGCTGCGATATATCAAAGCGTTTTTGGACAAGATGCATATCCATCGGTAGAAGAGAAAGCTGCAAATTTATTGTATTTTATGATTAAGGATCATCCTTATGCTGATGGTTGTAAAAGAATTGCAGCATCACTGTTTTTGGAATTCTTAGATAAAAACAATGTGTTGTTTCTGGATGGAGAAAAGAGACTTAGTGATGGAACGTTGGTAGCCATTACTTTGATGATTGCAGAATCAAAAGCTGATGAGAAAGAAATTATGATAAAACTGGTAATGAATCTGTTGAAATT
>ENA-ORUG01000341-ORUG01000341.1-human-gut-metagenome-genome-assembly--contig:-NODE-341-length-56676-cov-6.804295_pt1 | contig 56676 bp, 49 predicted proteins | sample MGYA00242079_ERZ509207 | MGnify/ENA primary metagenome ERZ509207 (study PRJEB26280, sample SAMEA2338780) | human gut metagenome | biome: human gut; feature: human-associated habitat; material: faeces...
TTCCAGAATTTGAAAACCATTATCCTTTGAAATCTGAGTCAGCAGCTCTTTTAATTTTATTATAACTTGTCCATTCAAAACATCACGACGATACTTTACACACCATACAATATGATACTGTATTGAATAGACATAGCCTCTACCTTTAACAACTTCCATGTGTTTTTCCTTCATCAATATTATAACATCTGTATATATTTAAAGCACTATATTTATCATTTATTATTAAATTATTTATCTAACATTTGCCAATCTAAGAACACTCATGACTAAAGTCACGAGTGTTCTTAGATTGCACTATAAAATAGGTAAAACTATGATAAAATAAGATACAGATAAACATATAGAAAGGATTTTACGAATGGCATATCAAGCGTTATATAGAAAATATAGACCAACGAATTTTGATGAAGTTGTTGGACAAACACATATAATTCAGACATTGAAAAATGCGATTGTTCAAAATCGTATTGCTCATGCTTATTTATTTTGTGGTCCTAGAGGAACAGGAAAAACTTCAATCGCAAAAATATTTGCAAAGACATTAAATTGTACAAATAGTCAAGATGCTCCTTGTGGAGTTTGTGAGAACTGTAAAATGGCAGCGAATGGAAGTCATCCAGATATTATTGAAATTGATGCCGCCAGCAACAATGGTGTGGATGAAGTAAGAAATCTGATTGATAAAGTGAAGTATGCCCCAATGCAGGGAAAATATAAAATTTATATTATTGATGAAGTTCATATGATGACATCTGGAGCATTCAATGCATTGTTAAAAACAATCGAGGAACCTCCTGCTCATGTAATTTTTATTTTTGCAACTACAGAACCTAATAAAGTTTTACCAACTATTATTTCTCGCTGTCAAAGATTTGATTTTAATAAAGTGAGTATGCATGACATTAAATATAGATTATCTGTTGTTTGTAAAAACGAAGGAATTGAAATTGATGAGAATGGATTAACGTTAATTGCTCAATTGGCTGATGGAGGAATGCGAGATGCGTTATCCATATTGGATCAATGTGTTGCATACTGTTCATCTCATATTGATGTGAATGATATTCGTAAAATTTATGGTGTTGTAACATCTGAAGATATTGGAAAATTATTTTATTCAGTATATAAAAAAGATGTAGATAGTTTTGTCAAAGATATTCAGAAATATTCAGATATGGGAATGGATATTAAGCGATTGACAGCAGACTTTATTCATATGTTGAAGGATAGTCTGATTTTAGATTATTCTGAAAATTCAACTCTAGTTTCGGATATGAACAAAGATATGATTCGGAAATATTTCAAATTAGCACCTATTAATTTCAGAATTAAATGTATGGAAGAATTAATGGATACATATAATAAATATACATATGCATCTAACGCACTAGATTACTTAGAAGCTTCTTTATTAAAGATTTCAAGTTATTCATATGAATCGAAAACACATATTATTGATTCAGATCATAATGATTTTAAAGAGGTAGAGGAAGAAGAAAACTATGAAACATCATATGACGATACTTCTGATAACTCAGATATAATTGAGAAAAACACTCAAAAAGATGATAATAATGGGATTTTAGAGAAATCTGAAATTTCTGATGTTTCACGTGAAACATTAAAACAGTCAGAAAATACAAATAATAAAATCATATTAAACGATGAATTTGTCATTCAATTGTTAGTTGGAGCTACAAAGATGGAAAGAAGTATTGATACGAATAAGTTCAATAATATAGGACAATTCATATCAAGTTTAGAATTTGGAAAATATGCGGCTACATTGAGAAACAGTAGTATTATGGCTAGTGGATCTAATTATATTGTCGTATGTGTATCTAGTGAAATCTTTGCGAAACAAATAAATGAATTTGAACTGAATTATGGATATGAAGATTTTACGGAAGTGTTATTAGGAAAAGCTAAGAAAGTATTCGCATTAGATAAGACACAACAATCTCGTGTAAAGGATGAGTTTAAAGAAAGAATGATTAGTGGTAATCTTCCAGAACCATGCCAAGTTCGTTTAAAAAGAAAAGACAAAGAATCTGAAAATAATATGAGCATTGAAGATCATATGAAAAGTTTGTTTCCTAATATAGAAATAAAAGAAGATTAGAAGGTGAAGTATGTATCCAAAAACATTTGATGATTTAATATATGAATTTCAGAAATTACCAGGAGTAGGTGCTAAAACGGCAGAGAGATATGCATTTACTGTATTAGGTTGGTCTGATGAAGAAATATCTGAATTGGCAGAAACGCTAGTAAATTTAAAAAAGAAAGTAAAGAAGTGTACGCGATGTGGTAATTTAACAGAAGATGAGCTTTGTGAGTTTTGTAAGAACTCTAATAGGAATCAGAATATCATATGCGTGGTGCAAAATCCGAAAGATATATCAGTAATAGAGTCTATGCAGCAATATAATGGTGTATATCATGTGCTAGATGGATTGATCAACACTCAAAAAGGAGTATTACCTGATCAATTGAATATAATGACTCTTTTAAATAGAGTGAATGAAAGAACAGAAGAAGTTATATTGGCTCTAGATCCTACAGTAGAAGGAGAAACAACTGCTTTATATATATCTAAATTATTAGAAGGGAAGTGTAGGGTAAGCAGACTTGCCCATGGTATCCCTGTAGGTAGTCATTTAGACTATACAGACGCTATGACGTTGTTAAAAGCGTTTGAAGGACGTAAAAGTTCGTAAATATGCTTAATCGTATGAAGTATGTATGATATTTCATACGATTTTTTTATATTTATAGGAAAATAAGTACAGAAATCATATAGAATTCATTATTCATATGAACAAAACAACAGATTATATAGTAAAATCATATAACATAGCATAAAGTGCTTTAAATAAAGATTATTCATATAATTATCACATGGAGAGAAAGAAACTGCACAAATGAACTTCTGAGCGTTCATATGAAACAATTATGATTTTTCATATCAATTTTTTATAAAATCTCTTTCATGTGAAAATAAGAAAAACAAAAAATGTAGAATATGAATTTAAATGTGAATTAAAAATATGTATGAAGACATTCATATGAATGCAAAATGTTGTTTATATTAATCATATGAAATAATTTATTAAATATTTAAAATCATATGAACTAAAATTTTAAATATGAATGGAATAATTAAATTCATGTGATATGGATATGAAAATATAAAATATGAAATAGTATGTGATTTTAATAAATAAGTATATATGATGGTTCATGTGAGAAATATATGAAAAATTAAATAGCATTTTAAAAAGTTATAAATAATATAGGAAATTCATATATAGGTATAGCATTCTTGACAAAACTATGATAGACTTATCGTGACTCGATAGATTAATATTATGAATTTCATAGGAAGGGGACGTGAATATGCCTGAAGAAGCATCAGCAATTGATGTATATTATGATATGGATATTGCGCAGATATGCCAACATTTCAATAAATCAAGAAATACAGTAGATAAAGCAATTGCAAAATTGGTAAAAGATAATCCGGATAAAGATTGGAAATACAAAAATCCAGCCACTCGTCGTATTACAATTAAGGCTGAAGGTGTTGAAAGATTATCTACATATTTTAGAAAAGAAAAACATGAATTATCTACAGTTGAAATGGAACTTCGATTTGAAAATGAAAAGCTTAAAGCCATTATAGAAGAAAAAGAGAAGGCACAAGCCCAGATTGAACAATTATATCAAGAAAAGCTTAAATTAGAAATCGAAAAGAGTAAACAAACTTTCCTATTAGAAACACAAACAAAAGATGAGAAAATTTCTGAATTAGAATCTGAAAATCAGAAATTAAAAGAAGTAGAAGAACTTTATAATAAAAATAAAGAAGAAATTGAAAGTTATAAGAAAAAAGAAGAAGAATATAATTCTAAATCCTTCTTCTATCGTTTAACACACAAATTTTAATCATTTAATGCTCTAGCAATTTTGCTAGGGCAATTTTTTACCCATTTTAAACCATATTTTTCTAATATAGAATTAAAAAAATGGATTCCATCATGATCGGATGTGTATTCATACTCAATTTCATAATCTGTATGATTTTTATAATATGTCTTATCTAAACATAATTCTCCGTTTTCAAATGCATATACATTTCTTAATGTAGTAAAACTAGCTGTCGGATGTAAATTTTTAGGAATTTGATATTGGTTGAACCAATTCAATATTTCTGGGTCTTCAATCTCATTAATATTTTCTGCAGATATTTCTTTTTCGAATTCATAGTGTGTGTATTCATCTTTTCTGATTTTTAATGTGAATATTTTTTTATCTTGAATTGTTCGAATCCGGACTGCACCACGTTGTTTTTTTACATCTTGATTCTCTGTATCAAAGTATGTATTTGTCTGTGTTATTGGATTATGAAAATCATATGAATGGAGCAATTCATTATAAACTTTTTCATTAATCAATAATTTCAATTCTCTTTCAATATTATCGTACATTCATATCACCCATAAATATGTTACAATAGATTTAACAAAAGAGGAAGTGATTTGATGCGTTTCAGTATAGTAGACAGAGGAGACGATAACTCAAAAAGAGTTGCAGAAACTCTAAAGAAAAAATGTATAGATATTGGATGGGAATATGATGATGAAAAATCTGAAGTTATTTTTTCTGTTGGAGGAGATGGTACTCTATTAAGAGCAATTCACACTTATATAGATAGATTGGATGAAATTCAATTCGTTGCGATACATACAGGGAATTTAGGCTTTTTTACCGATTATACACAAGATGAAGTGGATCATTTGGTTTATGATTTAAAACATAACCAGCCAAAAATTGAAGAGTTTAATTTACTTCAAATGGACCTTCCTCAAGTCAATGAAACATTATACGCATTAAATGAAGTTCGTATTGAGAGTTTAGCTAAAACATTGGTACTTGATATTTCGATAGATGATGAATTTTTTGAAAGTAGTCAAGGTTCAGGCATTTGTGTGAGCACACAATCTGGTTCTACTGCTGTTAATAGAGCACTTAAAGGAGCTGTTGTGGATCCAGGTTTAAAGGTTTTACAGCTTTGTGAAATCATGCCTATCTCACATAAAAACCATCATTCTTTAAAAAATCCATATATTATGAATGATACGCGAAAAATAGGAGTTAGAGGGGATACGCTTGCCTATGCACATGTATGTTATGATCACTTAGAAAGAGATTTAGAATCAATTTCTGAAATAATTATTCATTCGAGCACAAAAAAAGTACGATTCGCTAGATACCGTACTTATTCATATTTGACTCGACTTAAGAATTTATATTAATTAACTTACGTCTTTTTGAACGATTCAAACGAATCGTTCTTTTTGTTGCCGGTGAAATGTTTAAAATAATTGCGAATGAAATGAAGTAAGAAAGAATACTACTTCCTCCATAAGAAATCAACGGTAATGTGATACCAGTGATTGGAAGTAATCCAACAATCATCCCTGTATTTTGTAGTTGTTGATATAGCAGCATTGCGATAATACCGATTACAACAAAACGATCTTTTTTATTTTTTGTTGCGTAAGCTATTTTACATAAATAAATATCTAATAATAAACATAATAATAAGATAAATGTTGTTCCAATAAAGCCGAAGCATTGCCCAAAAGCAGCAAAGATAAAATCGGTATGTGCTTCTGGAATAGAGACGATATTTGCCTGTAACCCATATCCAGTTAATCCGGCACTACCTAATGACAATAACGCAGTATATAACTGGTTCGAACTACCTCGAATGTTACTTTCTGGTTCTAACCATGCATCAATTCTCTGTAGTTTGTATGAAGATATAAATGAAGCAAGAATATTAGGGTATTCGAAATATAAGAATAAGAAGGTTCCAACGACAATAACTATAAAGGCGAAAATACCAATAATATACTCTTTGCGTATACCACTACAACAGACTAAAATGAAAATATTGAATACAATAATAATACAAACACCAGTATCTGGCTGCATCATAATCAAAAATAATGGGGGGAATAATATTTTTGCGATTTCCCACAACAACATCAAGTCATCTTTATGTGTTGGATTTGGATGTGCATTTTGATGATCAACAATAATTTGTGAGACTAAAACAATTAAAACAATTTTAATAAATTCACTTGGCTGAAAACTACCAATCAAAGGCAGTTGAAACCATGAAATAGCACCATTAACTTCACTGGCAAAAGGAAGTGTGATACCCACTAAATTAAATAATAAGCGTGAGAAAAATAAATAAATAAGACATAGCATTAAAATTTTATAGGCCATATCCATATATGAATATATTTTTTTGTTTTGAAGAATTGAAAGGAAAAACATTGCGACAAATCCTACAATAAACCAAAATAATTGACGATATAAGTAGGAACTTCCGCTTCCAAATTTTATCAGGTTAAAAGAATTGTATAGTGCAAAACAACTTGTCATACCAAAAAGGATAAGAATTAGAATCAAACCAATATCAATTTGGATGGATTTGTTTTTCCATTGAATTGTTTGTTTCATTAATAAAACCTCCTTATTCAGTATTTTTAATTATAACATAATTATTTCGAATTTTTGTTATAATAGTAGTGTTAGGATGATGATTTATGGCAGAAAAAAAATATACACCAATGATGCAGCATTACTTGAAAATGAAAGAAGAAAATCCGGATTCGATTTTGTTTTATCGTTTAGGAGATTTTTATGAAATGTTTTTTGAAGATGCAAAATTGGTTTCTCAAGAATTAGATTTAGTATTAACAGGAAGAAGTGCTGGTGTTGAAGAAAAGGTACCTATGTGTGGTATCCCTTTTCATGCCGCAAATTCATATATTCAAAGATTAGTCAAAAAAGGGTATAAAGTAGCTATTTGCGAACAATTGGAAGATCCGTCTAGCGCAAAAGGATTGGTGGACCGAGGAATTATTAAAATAATTACACCTGGAACTTATATGGATGCAACAATGGATGCCAAGTCAACAAATTATATGGCATCTTGTGATGTTTCAAGTTTTGAAATTACAGTCATATATTGTGAATTAAGTACAGGGGAATTAAAGTATCAAACGCTACAAAGATCTTTGGTGGCGCTACAAAAGGCTCTTTTGGAACAAAATGTAAGTGAGCTTGTTTGTCCGATGACAATGGATAAAAAATGGATGGCTGCCCTAGAAGAAATGGATACAATGCTCATTTCAAAACATAAAAAGGCAAATATTGATCCTGAGGATCTACCTTTGTTAAATGGAATTGAATCTGAATCTTTGAAAGAAGCGTTTGCACTTTTAATGGCGTATTTAAAAGACACACAAAAACAACGTATTGATCATTTTTTACCCATAGAATCTATGGACAAAGATAAAGTTCTTGTTATGGATTATGAAACAAAGAATCATTTGGAGTTGGTTTCAAGTCAATCTTCGAATGCCAAGGCAGAAAGTCTATGGTCTTTTATGGATAAGTGTCAAAGTGCAATGGGATCAAGAATGTTAAAAAGATGGATTGAATATCCATTGATTGATGCAGAAAAGATTGCGAAAAGACAAGCGGCGGTTAAAGATTTAAAAGAAAACTTTATGTTAAGAGAAAATCTAAAAGAACATTTAGTGTATGTGTATGATATGGAAAGACTTGCAAGTCGTATGGCTTATGGGAATGCAAGTCCTAGAGATGTACTTCAACTTGTAGCAACATTAGAACACGCAAAGCCTATTTTAGATTTAGCGTCTTCGTTGAATTCGTATCCAGAATTTAATGATGTGCCAGACTGCCAAGAATTATACAATGAAATAAAAAATGCGATTATAGAAAATCCACCATTAACACTAAAAGAAGGTGGAGTCTTTAATGATGGATACAATCAAGAATTGGATGAAGTTCGAAAAATAGCAAAACAAGGAAAAGACTTTATCCTGGAATTAGAAGCGAAAGAACGTGAAAGAACAGGGGTTAAATCATTAAAAGTAGGATATAACCGTGTATTTGGATATTATATTGAAGTTCGTAATGGAAATTTAGATAATATTAAAGAAGAATTTGGGTATCACCCGAAACAAACACTTGCGAATGCGACACGATTCATTACACAAGAATTAAAAGAAAAAGAAGAACAAATTCTACATGCACAAGAGACAAAGGTAAAACTAGAACAAAGTTTGTTTAATGATTTATTGTTGCGAATCAAAAGAGATTTATTTGATTTGCATGCATGTGCACAAGCATTATCTACAATTGATGTCCTTGTATCTTTGGCAATTCTTGCCAGTGAAAAAGGATATGTATGTCCAGTTTTCCATCCAGGTTACAATGTTAATGTGGTAGAGGGTAAGCACCCAATTTTGGATGATCGTATGAAAAAGAAGAGATATGTTTCAAATGATTGGAAAATGTCAGAAGAAGAACATATACAATTGATTACTGGGCCAAACATGGGTGGTAAATCTACATATATGCGACAAAATGCCTTACTTGTAGTCATGGCACAAATGGGAAGTTTTATTCCAGCTAAAACAGCACAACTTCCAATTTTTGATCGAATCTTTACAAGAATCGGCGCATCGGATGATATATTGACAGGAAAAAGTACATTCATGGTGGAAATGATGGAAGCTAATACAGCTTTACGTTATGCTACAAAACATTCCTTGATTTTATTTGATGAAATTGGTCGTGGAACTGCAACTTATGATGGTATGGCTCTTGCTCAAGCAATGCTTGAATATATTGATGAAGCAATCGGAGCAAAAACATTATTTTCGACGCACTATCATGAATTAACGGAATTGGCGGAAGAACATCAATCTATGCGTAATGTACATGTTGATGTTCGTGAAGAGAAAAATGAGATTGAATTTAGATATCGTGTTATTGAAGGAAAGGCTGATAAATCTTATGGTATCAATGTTGCTAAACTCGCACATTTACCAAAAGTAGTTTTAGACAGAGCTTCACAACTTTTATTGAATTTTGAAAATCAAGATAACAATCAAAATTATCAACCAAGTTTATTTGTGATGGATCAAGTTCAACCAGAAAAGTCACAACTTTTACAACAACTACAAGAATTAGATATCGACTCAATGACTCCTAGAGATGCTCTGGATTGTCTTTATGAGTTAAAAAAACTAAGTGAAAAAATCGAATCATAAATATGAAATTCATATGAATGGAGGTGTGAAGTATGGCCAAGATACATGTATTGAGTGAACATTTAACAAATATGATTGCGGCTGGTGAAGTCGTAGAAAGACCGGCTGGAATTGTAAAGGAATGCGTTGAAAACAGTATTGATGCAGGTGCTACAGTCATAGAAGTTGAAGTACACCAAGGTGGTATTGAACGAATTGTGATTACAGATGATGGCTGTGGAATGGATCATGAAGATGCACATTTAGCTTTTATGCGACATGCCACAAGTAAAATGCATTCAGAAGAAGAATTATTCAATATTCAAACTATGGGATTTAGAGGGGAAGCTTTACCAAGTATTGCTTCTGTTGCCCAAGTTGAATTGCAGACAAGCAATGGTGAAGAAGGAACTTTATTAAGATACAACTATGGAAGTTTAGATGTTGATGAAACTTGCAATTGTCCACGAGGAACAAAATTAGATGTTTCAGGATTATTTGTTAAAACACCCGCAAGATTTAAACATTTAAAGAGCATTTCTTATGAATTTTCTGTAATTGCCGATTTAATGAATAAGATGGCATTATCCCATCCACAAATTCGTTTTCAACTTTCTCACGATGGAAGAGTTGTATTTCAAACAAGTGGCAATGGAAATATCCAAGAAATTCTATACCAAATGTATGGTAAAGAAGTAGCGCAGAATGCAATTCCATTTGAAGGAAACAATGAAGATTTTCATATTCATGGATATGCAATCCAGCCCAAAATCAATCGGGCCACAAAATATTTTATGTTTTTAACTTTAAATACAAGATTGATTCGCAGTGTCGCAATCCAAAAAGCAATTCTAGATGCATATAGTGATTATATGCCGCCGAATCGTTTTCCAATCGTTGTTTTACAAATGGATTCAGATACACAATTGGTTGACGTAAACGTACACCCTAATAAATGGGAGGTTCGTTTGTCAAAACAAGGCGAAATGCTAGATTTAATCAAAACAACAATTCAAGATGCTTTAAATGCTTCTTTAAAAACAGTAGCTGTTAGTAAACCTGAAAAGAAGAGTGTTGCATTTGAACAGCCAGAAATACAATATTCATATCCTGTTAAGCAACAGCCAAAAGAGAATAAATCGATTGAACAGAGTTTTAAAAATTATAATCCAGTAGTTATCAAAGAAAAAAAGGAGCAGATACAGATATATGAAGAAAAACCAGCTCCTGAAATAAAAATACAGGAAGAACCGATTTCATATCCAATTCCTAAGGAAGATAAGAATGATAAAGGTCCAGAATTCTTTTTGCACCTTCAAGTATTAGCTCAATTGCATGATTCCTATATCTTATGTAGTAATGAAGAAGGTTTGGTTATCGTGGATCAGCATGCTGCTCAGGAAAGATATCATTATGAGCAGTTAAACGAAAAATTATTGGTTCAATGTACAAACAAACAACCGCTTATGGTTCCTATTCAATTGGACGTCTCAAGTAATGTATTGGCTCAATATATGACCATTAATGAAAAAACAGCATTCTTTGGGATTGAATTTGAACCATTTGGAACGGATCAATTGATTCTTCGTGAAATTCCATTATGGTTTCATGATGTAGACCAAAAACAATTCTTACAAGATTTATTAGATTATTTTGTGGAAAATCAAGACGTAGATATGGCAAAACTTAGAAAACATATGATTGCGACTATGGCATGCCATAGTTCAATTCGTTTTAATCGACCATTATCTATGCAGGAAATGGAGCAAGTCATTTTAGATTTACAAAAGTGTAAACAACCATATCACTGTCCTCATGGAAGACCTACAGTTATTGTGATGAGTGATGGTGAGTTGAGAAAGGAATTTGAACGTGGATAGACAAAAAGTTTTAGCAATCGTAGGACCAACTGGAATTGGAAAAACAAGTCTTTCTGTATGGTTAGCCAAACAATTGGATGGAGAAATTATTTCCTGCGATAGTATGCAAGTATATAAAAAAATGGATATTGGCACGGCCAAAGTAACACAAGAAGAAATGCAAGGCATACATCATGAATTGATTGATGTTCAAAATTATAATGAACCTTACAATGTAAAGGTTTTTCAAGAAAAATGTCGTACAGCCATCGAAGATGTTGTAAAAAGAGGAAAGTTTCCTATTTTATGCGGAGGAACAGGACTTTATTTAAAAGCAGCATTATATGACTATGAATTTCAAGAAGAAAACGAAGATATCGCCCATACAACTTTTTTGAATTCGAAAACGAATGAAGAATTGGTCGCAATGTTAAAAGAAAAAGATGAAAAAGCTCTAGAAAAAATTCATCCAAACAATCGCAAGCGATTGATTCGTGCTCTACAAATTTGTCATAGTGGTACTTCAAAATCAGAACAAGAAGACAAACAACAACATATTCCATTATATGATGTGTATTTTTTAGGTTTAGATGTGAATCGAGAAATTTTACATGATCGAATCAATAAAAGAGTAGATATTATGTTCGAGAATGGTTTGGTCAAAGAAGTAGAAGATTTATTTACAAATCCAGAAACGTGGGAATATACAAGTTTTCAAGGAATTGGATATAAAGAGTTTAAAGATTATTTCTTAAAAGAAAAGAGTATCGATGAAGTAAAGACTGCTATAAAAACACATTCTAGACAATATGCGAAAAGACAATATACATGGTTTAAGAATCAGATGCCTGTACATTGGTTTGAAGCACAGAATAGAGATGAAATATATAGTGCAGTAAAGGAATGGTTGATGGATGAAGACAAATGAGAGAAGTGAATTGTTGCTGGGAAAAGAAGCATTAGAAACACTAAATGATAAGACAGTCCTTGTTGTTGGAGTTGGAGGAGTCGGTTCTTTTTGCGTAGAGGCCTTAGCAAGAACAGGAATTGGTCATTTAATTCTTATAGACAAAGATTGTGTGGAACCAAGTAATATCAATCGACAATTAGTGGCGACTTTAGATACAGTTAATGAAGTTAAAGTGGATGTATTAAAGAAACGAATTAGTACACTAAATCCTAATTGTATTGTAGATACATATGCATGTTTTTATGATCAAACAAAAGATGATGAAATATTTTCGCAACCCATTGATTTTGTCGTAGACTGCATTGATTCCATTCAGAGTAAAAAAGATTTGATGCAAGCATGTATAGAGCGAAATATACCGTTTTTATCAAGTATGGGAATGGCTAGACGTAAAGATCCTACAAAATTAGTAGTTACAGAGGTAGAAAAAACAAGTTATGATCCAATGGCTAAACAGATTCGTCAGTGGAAAAGAAAAAATCGTATACGCAATAAAATCTGGGTGGTGGCATCTTTAGAACAACCGATTCCAGTAGAGTCAGGACAACCATTGCCTAGTGCTATTTTTGTACCAGCAAGTGCCGGATTGGTACTTGCGAGTGAATGTGTACAAAGATTGATTGAGTTATAAAGAGGTAATAATTATATGAAGGATGTATTTATTGTAAATCCCAAATCAGGGAAAAACAGTCAATATGAATTAATACAAGAAATCAAAGAGCATTTTCAAGGAAAACGTATTATCATTGAAAAAACAAAAGGTCCTGAACATGCGACGTTTATCGCAAAAAAGTATGCTCTATCCAATGAACCTGTGCATTTGTATGTATGTGGCGGGGATGGTACTTTGCATGAAGTTATTAATGGGTGTGCCGAAAAAGAAAATGTGACTATTTCTGTGATTCCAATTGGAACGGGGAATGATTTTGTGAAATATTTCGAAGATTTAAAAAGAGAAGACTTTTTAAATCTGGCAAATTATTCAAATCCAGAATATATGGACTGTGATTTGATTAAAGTGAATGGAGAATATTCAATAAATACAGTTTCTTTTGGATTTGACGTGGAGGTTGCACGTCAGGTAAATGCACTAAAAAAGAATATAAAGACAGAAGGAATCATACCCTATGTTTTATCAACATTGATTAGTTTAAGAAAACCAATAGGTCAAGACTATCAAATTCAGATTGATACTAAAAAATTACCAAAAGGGAAATATGGATTCCTTGTGTTTGCGAATGGAAAATACTATGGTGGAGGATTTAAGCCGTGTCCAGATGCCAATATTGATGATGGCTGGATGGATGTTTGTTTGATTTCAGATGTAAAGAGACATCAAATAGTTCGATTGGCAAAGAAGTATCGAGTATTTTAGATTTCGGGTGGGATTTCACAAATTTGTGGATTCCACTCTTTTTTTGTATTTAAGATTTTAGGTGGTCTTATTTAAGAAATAGGGTGGAATTATTTAAGATTTAGGGTGGAATCCATTGCCTCCAGATGATATAATGTTCTTGAATTGAAAACCATCTTTAAGATTTAGGGTGGGATTATTTAAGATTTGGGGTGGAATATATGCCAGACAACTATGATATTGGTTTGCCTGAGTTTGATGTTATTGACCGAAAAGAGTCTTCTGCTGGTGATTATGTCTATGTTCTGAAGCTGAAAGACGAGCTTAAAGAGCAGTACAAAACATGTCCTCAGTGTGGAGCTAGAATGCATGTTCATAAAAAGAGCGTTAGGAAGATTAGGGACCTAAATGAACGTGGACATAACGTTGGATTAGCCATTCAGACAGCACGCTATAGATGCAGTAATAAAGACTGTGGCTACATTTGCAGTGAAGAATATCCATCTATTGATTCTGGAAAGATGACTATTCGTTTAAGAGAAAGTATCAAAGAAGATGCATTTCTTGCTCCGTTCAAGGAAGTTGCTGACAAATATGCCTTATCGGTTCCAACTGTAGCACTTCTATTCAAAGAAAAAGCAGATGAATTAAGACAAGAGGCCGAGGTATATGCACCAAGAGTTTTAGGAATTGATGAGGTTCATCTTGATAGAAAATATTACGGGGTATTTGTTGATATCGAAAGGCGTTCAATCATAGAGATAACTAAAAGCCGAAGCAAAGCTACTGTTAAAGCTTATATCAACAGTCTTCCAAACAAAGAAAACATCATAGCTGTAACTATGGACATGTGGGCCCAATACAGAGACGCAGTACACGACACATTGCCTGGTATTCCTGTTGTGATAGACAAATTCCACGTTATCAAAGAATTGAATACACAAATGGACGCTGTCAGAGCTTCTATCTCAAATGATATACGAGAACGAGAGGCTAGAACGGCCCTGAAAAATAATCGCTTCCTTCTATTAAAAGGTACGGAAAATCTGACTCCATTACAGGCTCAAAAGCTAAGAGAGTTATTAGAAAAATATCCTATGTTTAGTGACCCTTACGATATGAAGGAAATATTCAGAGCTATCTATCTTTCAGAATCAAGAGCCGAGGCCGAAGCTACTTATGAAGAATGGGTTCACATCCTCCATGATGAAAAGCATCTGACTTGCTTCGACAACTTTATCAACACCGTAAATCGTTGGCATACCGAGATATTCAATTACTTTGATTATCCATATACAAATGCTCAGACTGAAAGCATGAACAACAGAATCCGTGAAATTGATGGAGCAGGCAGAGGGTACAGTTTTGAGGTATTACGAGATAAGATGGTGCTTCGTCCATACGTTGCAAGACGCTCAGGAGCTGTTGATTTCAGTGTTTTAGATGAGGACGATTAGATGCGAAAATATAATGTAGGGGATATTGTTTTCTTCATATCGAATGGATACAACATCAGAGAAGCTACTGTGATTCGTGCTGGAGAGTTCTGTACAATTAAGTTCAATGACAACGAAACTCCAGCAGGAACAAGAGTTCGAGAATCCAAGTTATTCGAGACTAAGCAAGAAGCTGAAGTTGTAGTTGAAAAAACACATAATATACTGTTATACTAGGTTTAGTTGGATGAGCCATAAATCATACATCAAAATCATCCAACACTTCTAATTCCTAGAGCTGGCATTCAACCCTTTCTGTCAGCTCTTTTCTTTTGCATTTTTCTCAAACAAATTTCAAAAATTCACGTTGTTTTCACATTGAGTTGCTACAATGGATTGTAGGAGGAACAACACGATGAATAACAAACGTATATTACCGTCTATAGGACTAGAAGGAACGAAGGAAGAACTGCTTGAGTTCTTGTCTGATTTTGAAATCAACAAGATTGCCATCTCATTCGTAGGCAATCAAATGGTTTTCACAACATCTATTCCTGTGGATGACGAACTCATGGAAATATATGAACAAGCTTACGGAATCTCACAGGCAAAATAAAAGGCTCTAATCAAACGACTAGAGTCTTTTTGTTAGCAGAACATCTGCTGTAATAATCCTTTTTTAAGTTTCTTATATCCATCAAGTTCTTGCTGATGAAGAGTGATAAGGTTGTCGAGGGAATGAAAATAACTTCCAATCTTTGTCTGTTCTTCGTATTTAGGAAAAGCTACCGGAATAATAGAAAGTGTAGGAAACTGCACTCTTTGTTTTTCTGTCAGCGAACCAGTCGCATAAGTTCGATATAAATGTATTGCCTGTGGACTTTTTAGCCATGTATTAATGTAATATGTATCATAATTCTCTTTGGTAACCATGGTGGTGTAATAGCCCGAAACTGCAACACTTTTCGCCATTCCATTATATCCAACTGCTCCCAATGTCATATTCATTGGATTATATACAATATCTCCTGGTCGAACTTCTTTAAAATTATCATCTTTCTTTACAAGAAATTCTCTGTTATATCTATCAGATTTCTTTGTTAATCCATCTTCGACAGTTAAACTCCAAAGTTCTATTTCATCTTCCTTTGGATTTACTAAATTCGATGTCTGCTCGAATACCTCCCCCAACTTATACTGCTTCCAATCGCCAGTGAACTCAGGGAAACGAATCTCAGGAACTTTCTCACCCTTTTTAGGGAACATTTTCTGCAACATTCCTTGTTTTAGTTCCCTATAGCCCTCAAGCTCTTTTTCGGCTAACTGGATAAGTTTATCAAGTTCAGTAAACAAAGATGCGATTTTTTGTTGTTCTGTAAGTGAAGGTAAACCAATTTTGGTTTCTTGCATCTTATCGTAATAAAAATACAATCTTACTCCACCTTCCTGAAGGCGTTTTACCGTATGATTAAAGCAGCTTGTATGAAACCATATCCATAAAAAATCATCATTAACTGAATCGGACGTTTTAAATACTTCATATAACGAGCTCACTTGTACGTCGTGGTCCAAATATTGATATCCAATGGAGCCTACATCAATTCTTGCGGGATTATAAGCAAAATGTTTTGGTGGAACAATCATATAAATGGATGTATCTGTATCTCTCAAATATCCCGCATCATCAAATTGCTCAGATTGCGGAACAAAGCCCACAATGTTGTTAACCGAATAAACCTCTAAAGGTAATGTATTTTTATTTCTTACATTATATGGAGTAGTTATATCTCCAAGTTTTTTAACTTCTAGATTAGGAAATTTATCTCCATTGTCAGTCTTAAATCTTAATTTAGGCTCTTTCATTACATTTCCTCCAAGCCTAATTCACGAAGCATTTGATTCACCGTGTCTAATGCATTTTGCTTTTGCTCTTTAGCATTCTTGATTTCGTTACGAACTTCATTTAAATCAATAGGTTCTTCTTCTTCGAATGTATCTACATAACGAGGAATATTTAAGTTGTAGTCATTATCTTCTTTGACTTCAGATAGCGGAGCTTTATATGCGAATTTATCAACATTCACACGGTTCTTATAACATTCCACAATTCGTGTGATGTCTTCTTCTGTTAACTCGTTCATGTTTTTACCTTTTTTGAAATACTTGCTAGCATCCATGAAGAAAATATTATCTGAATCTCCGTTACGATTTCTTTTCAAAATCATCACGATTGTGGGAATTAAAGTACCATGAAAGAGGTTAGCGGGAAGCCCGATAATTGCATCCACAACATTTAATGTTCCAATCAAATATTCACGAATCTTCTTTTCGTTATTTCCTCTGAATAAAACGCCGTGAGGAAGTAACACAGCAATTCGTCCATCATTTGACATGTGATAAACCATGTGTTCTACAAAACCCAAATCCGCATGGCTTTTAGGAGGCAAGGCGCATGATGCGAATCGAGGGTCGTTTTCAAAAGTCTTTGAAAAATCAAATTTTAAACTATATGGTGGATTCGCTACCTGCAACTGGAATCCTTCAGAAACGTTTTTGAAGTTGTCATGAGCCAAAGTGTCATCATTATATGTTGTGAAACTTCTATAAGGAACGCCGTGCATCAACAGGTTCATACGAAGTAAGTTATAAGTCATTCCGTTCTTTTCCTGAGCATAGAAATGAGAAACATTATGAGTAGAAAGTTCTTTCTGAACTTCAAGAAGCAACGAACCAGAACCTGCTGCACAGTCACATACGGAATGAGCACTTTCTAGTCCAACTGTTACAAGCTTTGCTAAAAGTTCAGATGCACATGTTGGTGTGAAGAACTCACCACCTTTTTTGCCAGCGTCAGAAGCAAAAAGTGCAATCAACTGCATATAGGCCGTTCCGAGCACATCAAATTGAGCGTCTTTGAAATCGAATGGAATATCCCCAACCTTAAGCATAACTTTTCCAATCAATGCGGTTCTTTCAGATACTTCTTTGCCTAAATCCTTATCCTGAAGATTCATATCGTCAAACAGTTTATCAAAAGCAGCTTCTGATTCCTGCCCTAATGTAGATTCCGTTAACTTTTGAATTGCCTTTTCAAGATGAGAGATAGAGAAGGTATTCTCTTGAATTTCATCAATCATAGATTTGAATAAATACTGAGGCTCAATAACGTATCCAAGATGGTCAATAGCCCATCCTTTTACTACATCTACATATTCTGGGCTTTTTAATGCTTCGATATATGTAATACCATCCTGAGCCAAAAGGTCATCCATGTAGCCTTCTGTTCTTTCAGATAAGTATCTATAGAATATAATTCCTAAAATGTAGTTCTTAAACTTTGAGGAATCCATGCTTCCTCTTAAATCATTAGCAATTGCCCATAGGCTTTTTGCAAGTTCTTGAGATTTCTGATTAACATCTTCTGCTGCCATTTAGCATCCTCCTTTATGAAAAGCGAAGGACAACCATTAGTTGCCCTCAGCTGTAAATTTATCAAACATATCTTCAATAAATATCTGTAAATCATTGATGATTTTTGTTGTTTTAAGCAATCCAAGATTCAACTCTTTAATCTGATTTCGAATCATTTCTCTTGAGATTGAGTTCTCATCCGTAAAATACTTGTTCAACAAGTCTGAAACAAGCTCTGCACTGATTCCGTGGTCTTCGGCAAAGTTCTTGATTGATGATTCAAGCATTTCTCGTTCGTACTGTTCGAACGCTGCTTCGATATCTTCATCAGGGTCTAAATCAAAGAATCGAGTTGTGATAAAACTTTTCATGATGTCCTGTTTGTAACGCATCTTTTCGTTATCCGAACGCTCGATTTCACGAAGAACTAAATCAATTGACTTTTCCATTTCTTCCTTGTTGTTTCGGTTGATATCTTTCAAAAGGTTCAAGATATAGACAACATTGATTTTGTCTGTACGAACCAGTTCGATGTTGAAGTCGATATCTGCAAGAATAGATTCCTTGCCAGTTTTCTCACTTTTCTTCATTTCATCATAGAAAGTTAAATACCATCCTTTGTAATCAGAATAGTTCTGTTCATCAAGAATGGCGTCAATGTCATCCCAATCGAATTTGCTGAATGTCTTTAGTACTGCCAAAGTATGAGCAATCTTACGGAAAGCAAATACATAATCACGCTGTTGATTCTCGTCAACCAGCTCACCAGCGTCATCTGGAGTTGGTGTAATCTGACGTAAATCTTCGCATTGTTTACGATACTCTGATAGGTAATATTCATAAGACTCCAACAAATACTCATTTGGGTCTCCGTCGCCAGAGAACAGCTTCAATGCGTCATCCTGAGCCTTTTTGATGTTACGGTATGTGATGATTTGTCCAAATTGTTTTGTAACCTTGCTGACACGGTTTGTACGACTGTATGCCTGTACAAGGTTGTGCCATACTAAGTTCTTATCCAGAATCAACGTATTTGTTGCCTTGCTGTCAAACCCAGTAAGGAACATATCTACAACAAGAAGCAAATCAACTTGTGGTAAATCCTTTTGTTTTAGACGTTTAGCAATGTCTTTTCGATAGCCGTCAAATGTGTCGATATCAAAACTTGTGCCAAATATCTCATTGTAGTCGTGCATGCATTCTTCCAGATATTGTCTAGAATACTTATCCTGTCCTTCATCTAAATCCTCGTTTGCAGTAAATGTGAAGATTGCTGCGATTTTCTTTCCATCAGGATTATGGTTCTTCATATAGTGATAATATTCCATCAAAGTCTTGATTTTGTCCGTAGCAAAGATAGCTGTATATACATCTTTACCTTCAGGATGTGTATGTCTATCTAAGTTCTTTAGGATATCATCAGCTACAAAGGCAATACGTTGAGGGTCATGATACAGTTCATCAATGTCGATGTGGTGCTGTTTACAGTACTCAGGGTCATCAATCTTAGTTGGGTCAAGACCTTCCTTTTGAATCTGTTTTGCTGAGATGGAACGCATATATTCAACAGAGAAACGAAGTACGTTACCATCAGCAATTGCTTCCTTAATCATGTATTTATGGATACATGCATCCACTTTGTCGCCTGAATAGAATACATCGGCTGTTGTTCTTCCTGTAGCCCCTTTGTTCTCTTTAAAGATAGGAGTTCCAGTGAATCCGATATAGTTTGCATTCTGGAAGTGCTTTTTGATTTCGGCATGCATCTTTCCAAACTGAGAACGATGGCATTCATCTATGATGAAGATACATTTCTTTGTTTTGTATGTGTCCATAATATCTGTATAACGCTTGTTTCTTAGGGCGTTAGCCATCTTCTGAATCGTTGTGATAATCATCTTTTTAGATGAATCTTCAAGCATTTTAACAAGTTCTTTCGTGCTGTCTGTAGCATCTACACAACCTGGGTCAAAACTGTTATATTCGTCAACCGTCTGGTCATCCAAGTCCTTACGGTCAATCAGGAAGAATACTTTGTCGATTCTACGGTCATCTCTTAGTGTTGTAGCAAGCATGTAGCTGGAAATCGTTTTACCACTACCTGTGCAGGCAAAATTAAAACCGTTCATATTTGAAAGCATGATTCTATCAATCGAACGCTTAACAGAGTAGATTTGATATGGTCTTAAAACAATCAATGTTGGCTCAGTCTTCTTGATAATCATGAATTTAGTTAACATCTCTGTAATATTGAATCTTGTTAGAAAATCAGATGTAAACTCCATCAATCTGTTGATTCTTTTGTTTACACTGTCAGTCCAATAGAATACTAGTGATTTCAACACATTTTGTTCTTCACCATCCATATCACGTTCGTTTACATTGGCAAAATACTTTGTCTGAGTACTGTTCGATACAACGAAAATCTGGATGTATCTGAACAATCCTTTGAATGAGAAACGTCTGTATCTGTTGATTTGATTAACAGCTTCATTGATTTCGACTCCTGGACGTTTTAATTCCACCTGAACAAGTGGTAATCCATTAATCAATAAAGTTACATCATAACGGTTCTTATAGACAACATCTTTCATGTGAGCTTTGTCCATCGTTATCTGATGAGCTACCTGAAATATGTTTCGAGTTGAATCTTCGGTCAAGAACTCTAAATAAACGCTCTTTCCATTATCTAATTCCAAAACCCATTGTTCTCTTAATATTTTGGCTGATTCATAAACGGTATGGCCATCCAATCGAAGCATGACCTTATCAAATTCAGCATCAGAAAGCTTGGCTTCGCCTTTAGCTTCCTTTAGCACTTTCTCATTCAACTTACATAGCTGAATCCTGAAGTTCTTGATTACATCATCATAATTGTTTAACTGGGCATAGTCATATCCCATAGTAGTAAGTTTATCAATAAAGATATCTTCTACTTCATATTCACTTTGTGCTCTAGGCATATCTTAGCCTCCTTTACGGATTTGAAATCCCACCCTAAATCTTAAATATAGTATATCATATTTCACACTTCGTTCTCAATATAACGATGTGTTATTTTCCACCCTAAATCTTAAATGAAAAAACGAGCATAAAAAAAGAGAGTGGAAAAAACCACCCTAAAAATTAAATACCCGAAGTATCAAGAAGGAACGCATACACAATATAAAAATCTAGTTTCTATGTACCAAGCTAAAACGATACATTTAAATACAGAAAATGAAATGATTTATGCGAATATGGATGGAGAAGTAAAAGGATTTAAAAATCCAACAATAGAAATCGTAGAGAAAGCGATTCGACTTGCTCTTCCTAGAATATCGTGAGTATGATACAATATTCAAAAATATAGGGAGTGTGAAAAATGGACTCGGATTTATGGATACAAATCCTTGAATTAGTTATTTTATTAGCTTTATCAGGCTTCTTTTCTTCAGCTGAAACGGCAATGGTTTCAGTTAGTAAGATTCGCTTGAGAACTTTAGAAGATGAAGGAAATAAAAAAGCATCATTAGCTTTAAGAATATTAGAAAATCAATCAAAAATGCTAAGTGCTATATTGATTGGTAATAACTTAGTGAATACTTCAGCAGCAAGTATTGCCTCATTGATTGCTTATTCCTTTGGTGGAGCAGCCGTTAGTATTGCTACTTTTATCATTACTTTTTTAATTTTGGTTTTTGGAGAAATTACACCTAAAACATGGGCAACAGTGAATGCAGATCAACTCGCAATTACGTATGCTCCGATTATTTCACTTTTGATGAAAGTTTTAACACCGATTATTTGGTTTGTGAATTTATTTAGTTCAGGTATTTTAAAATTAATGGGCATACAAGATCCAAATAAAAATATATCTATGACTGAAAGTGAGTTGCGTACAATTGTAGACGTTTCTCACGAAGAAGGTGTCATCGAAGAAGATGAAAAAGATATGATCAATAAAGTGTTTGATTTAGGGGATGCCAAAGCTAAAGATGTTATGGTACCTCGTGTACATGTTGTAATGGCAGAAGTGGATAGTACATATAAAGACTTATTGGAAATATTTAGAGAAGAAAAGTTTACGCGTATTCCCATCTATCAAGATAAAATTGATAATATTATTGGTATCGTCAATATGAAAGACTTGTTGATGTATGATGATTTTTCACATTTTGATATGCAAAAGATTCTTCGTAAACCAAAGTTCACATATGAAAATAAAAAAGTATCAGAATTATTGATTGAAATGAAACAATCCACATTTAATCTTGCGATAGTCATGGATGAATATGGAGAATTTTCAGGTATCGTTACGCTAGAAGATATCATTGAAGAAATCGTCGGCGATGTTCAGGATGAATACGATGCACACGAAGAAGAAAATATTGTAAAATTAAATAATCAAACATATGATGTCAAAGGATATTTAAGCTTACATGATTTAAACGATTATTTAGATTTAGATTTAGATAGTGAAGACTTTGATTCAGTTGGAGGTTTAGTAATCGATGCACTTGGTCGTTTACCACAGACAAATGATGAAACGACTTTACCAAATGGAATTCGCATTAAAGTCTTGAAAGTAGAAAAAAATCGTATAGAATCTGTACGATTGATTTTACCAGATACATTAACACAAAAGGATGTTTAACTACATGTGCGTAGTAAACATCCTTTATTTATTTTCAGTAATATATTTGTTGAAAGCCTTCGCAATAGCCTGGGCAACCTTCTTTTGATTTGTTGAATTTTTAAGCTTTTGTATTTCCTTGGTATTCGTACTAAAACCAGCTTCAAATAATATGGCTGGAATTTTTTGCTCATCAACCACATGTAGAGGATAAAATTCAGTTGTAAGAGTACCACGGTCATGTGTCCAATCTAAACCAGATAAGTTTTTACATATATATTCTGTGATCTGTTCACTTGCTTTATCGTCTTGACGAATATAAGAAACATATCCAGAACAAGTAGGATCTTCATTTGAATTGATATGGAATGAGAAGAAATAATCGGCTTTTTCTTTTTTTGCCATCTTAACTCTCGCTTTTAAATCCTCTGTTTCATCTTCTGACCACGTTACTTTATCGCTTGTACGAGTATAGACAACTTTGATTTCTGGATTTAGTTTTTTTAGTTGTTTACCTGTTTCTAAAGCTAAAGCCAAAGTTAAATCTTTTTCGGTAGTACCATCTTCTGCAACGGTTCCCCCATCATAACCACCATGTCCAGCATCAATCATGACAGTCGCAATCGTTTCGTAATGTTTATTGACTGTTTTTGTCTTTGAATCTGAATTAGAAGTTGAGTGATTGGATAATAAAACTACGAAAGTTCCTATAATCAAACATATACATGCCAAAACAATAAGTAGGTTTTGTGGTTTCAACTTTCTTTTCTTTGAATTTTGCATGGGATTAGTATAGCACTGTTTAAAAAATTATTCAAAAATTGCGCGTCCAATTCGAACTGTATTCGAACCATGCTTAATAGCTAATTTATAATCTTGAGACATCCCCATGGATAAAGTGTCTATATCTGGATATTGCTCTTTTAGCTCTAAATAAAGGGTATGCATCTGGTCAAATTCAGATTCTACTAATGCTTGATCTTCTGTTTTTGAAGCAACACACATAATTCCTTTAATTTGAATATGTTTAAATTCTTGCAATTGAGAAATAAAGTTTTTAGCATCCTTAAAAGGATATCCCGTTTTGTTTGGATCTTCCGAAATTTTTAGTTCTACCAATACCTTTTGAATGATGCCATGTTTATTCGCCTGTTTTTCAATTTCTTCAGCCAGTTTCAATGAATCCAAGCTTTCAATCACATCAACCTTTCCAACAATATACTTTACTTTGTTTGTCTGTAGATGCCCAATAATGTGCCAAGTATATTTTGGATCATACTTATCTATAAATTCCTGTACACGATTTTCTCCAAAAGTAGTTAGACCCATTTTTGCGACTTCATCAATTTCTTCCTTTGTACGCGTTTTAGATACAGCCACTACATTAAAATCTTGTACTTTTAGTTCTTCAATCAACTCTTTATTCATATTAAAACAGTCCTTTCAATATCAATCTAATTATAATCAAAGAAAAAAAAGAAGCAACATTTGCTTCTAATGAAATAATTTTCCAAAAATCCAACGAACGAATGGTCCACAATAACAAATTTGCCAAAAGAAAGCCATTGGAAAATTAAATAAAATAGTCATAAACCAAACTGAAATAATTTGGACACCTGGTGTTTTGAATAGAATGGTCGCAATCAAACTCATGATTGGACACATAATACAAATAATGTAGAAAGAAATCGCAAGTGTGATAAAGAAAGGACGATCCTTCGGTGTTACAACTTTAAAGGCAAAGTAATGTGCTAGTTTATCAACAAAGAAATATTCTAAAATAAAGGCTACAGGCCACATGATGATTAATTCATGAAAGGCTAATAAAAAGACTTGATTAGACATTCCACCCATATTAAGTGCGATGTTGTAACAAATCATGGCATAAACCATTAAAAAAGACATGAATAAAGTGAATACAATATTTTCGAATTTTGTTTTTGGCATATATTTTCTCCTCCTGAATAAAACTTTTTGTGTTGTTCAATCAAAGATGTTTCCAATATGTACCAAAAAAGCGAACGCTAATAATAATACCATAATTATTTTGGTTTTGTAATAAAAAATCAGTAAGAATCACTCTTACTGATGAATAGGGAAAGTTAATATAATAGTAAATAAATCATTTGTTTCGTCTTGATAGAAAGTTCCATGATGGATTTTTATCATTTTTTTAACACTCTTCAAACCAATTCCATTACTTTCGACTTTATCCAAATGATGATTGATTGAATTCGTAAAACTCATTTTTAATTGGTCTTCTTCAATCGTTGTTTGAATCACGATATCTTTCCAAGGATCACAATATTTTTGAATATTCGAGAATACATTATTTAATATTCTTTGAATTATCGCAAAATTCGCATCCATAGATAGAGAAGTTTGTAGAGGTTCATATAAAATATGAAGATCCATTTCTCTTAAATACTGAATATGATCTACCAATGTATCGATGAGCTTTTGAACAGGAATATTCGATAAATCAGAATTATATTCTGTTGAAAAGACAAGAGAATACTCAAACATTTTATTGGAAAGATATGTGATTTCTTCAACCTTATCTAAACATTTTTGAAGATATTGATCACGAAATTTAATATCATCCTTTTTTAAATTCATGATTTCAAGGTATCCCTTTAATGTTGTTAGTGGAGTTCTTAAATCATGGGATAAAGAAGAAATTAATTCTTTATTCGCAACACGAGCCTGCTGTTCATTGTCCATTGTTTGTAGAAAGGCAATACGCATTTGATTCAAGTCCTGGGCTAAACGTCCAATCTCATCTTTATCACTTACTTTGATTTCATGATTCCAATCTCCAATTGCTAAAGTAAAGACATCTTCTTGTAAATTTTGAATGGACTGAATTCGTTTACGAATAAAACTTTGCAGGATAATTAAATAAAAAGAGAAAGAAATCAAAAGTGAAAGAATGATATAAGGAATTTGGAATGGAATCATAGGGAATGAAGTGATATATAAATAAACGGATTGGTTTTTAAAATGTATTGGATAATCATAGTACAACGGGGCTTCCAAGACATCCAAATCATCAAAACTATATAACAACAATAAATTATTGCTGCTTAAAGGAGATTTGTCCGTAAAATAGATTCCATCCTGATCATATAATTCCACATACGCATGATTGAGTGCATTTTCTTTTAATATATGATTGATGACTTTTTTGTTTTCTTTCGTTAAATCAAAATTTTGGAGTTGTTTTTCTAATTTCTTTACATAAGAAGAATAATCTTCCGATTGATAAAAAGTATCCATTAAAAACTCAAAGACAGCACTGCGATTTAAATATAGAAATGAAAAAGAAGTTAATACCAACAATGTTGCACAAAGAAAAGAGAACATCATACGACTGGATAAGGAATAGAAGACGTTTTTCTTTGAACGGAGTGGTTTAAGATTTTTTAAAAGTAAATAAAAAAGAATTGTTATAATAAGACTTAAAATACAGTCGAAAATACGATAAGAATGATAATAATTCGTGAAAGATGGATACCACTCAATACAACTCATTTTACTTGAACTCTTTATAAAAATATTATACTTTTGTGCATTTTTTAAAGGAGTACGGCCACAAAACGAAAGTATAGAATCGATGACTTTATCATCTGGTTTATTTGATTTTGTTTTATATAAAATGACTTGATAACTTCCCTTTTTTAATAATTGATTTAAATCTTTACGAATTTGAGTGTGGTTCATAAAATCCACTTGTTCTTGTTCATCTAAATAAGCTTTCGCCTCTTTTATTTTTTCTTTAGATAAAGTATCAGAATACTTATAATGAGTATTTAAATAATCGTATACGACAAATCTTTGAGAATATATTGCGAAAAAACTCAATAAAAAAACAAGAAGGGAAAGATACAGTCTCGTTATTTTTTTATTCAAAACGATACCCCTTTCTCCAAATTGTTTTTATGTATACTGGATTGGCGGGATCCTTCTCGATTTTCTTTCTAAGATTACGAATATGAACCATGATTGTATTATTTGCCGAATAATAATACGGCTCATTCCATGCTTTTTCATACAATTGTTCAGCTGAAAAAATCTGTTTAGGATGCTTCATCAACGTACTTAAAATATTAAATTCAATATCCGTTAATTCAACTTCTTTTCCATTGACCTCTGCATTTTGTTGGGCATAACGCAAAGTAAGACCATCCATACTTAAATCTTTTTCAGTATCCATAGAGATTTCTTCTTTTTTACCCTTATAAACTTGGTAACGACGAAGTAAAGCTTTAACTCTTGCCGTTAATTCACTATAAGAAAAAGGTTTTGCCAAATAGTCATCCGCTCCACTTGAAAAACCAAGCGTCTTATCCGAATCCAATCCTTTGGCTGTCAAAAATAAGATGGGGACATTGCTTGTTTCACGAAGCTTTAAACAAGTCTGGTAACCATTCATATTCGGCATCATAATATCGAGAATAATCAAATCGATGGAAGAATTAAATAATTGAAGAACCTCATTTCCATCTTTGGCTTCGATTACTTCATAACCTTCGCCAGTTAATAAAATTCTTAATATTTCACGGATTTCTGCATTATCATCCGCCACTAAAATACGTGTCTGCATGTTCACATCCCCTTCATTTATTCTATTTTACCCCAATTAGAATAGGGTTTCCAATTTTCATAAGGCAACATATGATGTAAATGATCCATCACTTTCGATTGCGAAGAATACAATGGAATGATATCCAATTTCTTATCATAATCTTTTTTGGATAATTTCTTTTCATTCTCTAATTTATCCTTGTTTTTCTTTGATGTATACGTACCAAAATATATAAGCTGATTTGTCTTATCTTCTTTTTTTAAAATCATGGTAACATACTTAGATACCTTTTTATGATGGATATGCCCATATTCTCCATCCGGATTATGCGTTACAATTTTGTCCCAGTCTTTGGAATCGATTTCTTTTTTTATCTCTCTTTGAATATCCTTTTTACAAGACTTCCAGTTATCACGCTTCCCCTTTGTCTTATCTGGAAAAGATAAAATAATTCCTTTAGAATGTGTCTTCTCCATTACCTTCATAAATTCTTTTTTTCTTTTTTTATTGTTTCCATTCGTAATACATAAAACCGTGTAATTTCCATTGATTAAATGAGATCCACCCCAAATTGTTTCATCATCCGGATGGGCCACAATCATTAAAGATTCAGGCTCTTGGGCATGAATTACGGATGTATTTAGACAAAGCATTAAACTTAAGATGCATAATAATAACTTTTTCATTTTCATCACCAAAAAAATTCTATCAAACATTTCTTAACACTCTACTTATGCATTTCTTAAATCTTCTTAATATATTTATGAAAATTTAATATTTCCTTTTGTCGATACTTAAGATTTATTTTGTATAGTAAAACCATGAAAAAGAGAGATACGTTTTACATTACAATACTATTTATATTACCCATTTTATTTGTACTCTGTGTATCCACATATTCCATGTATGGATCAAAGTTAGATTGGTTATCCCAACATATATCTTTGGCAGACTATTTTCGACAGACCCAACAATTACTTCCAGATAGTTTTGCGAATCTTCAAGGACAAACCAATGCCTTTAGTTTTTCATATTATGGACTATTAAGGCCAGACGTTTTAGTTTCTTATTTATTTCCAAATATTCCAATACATTTCTTTATTATAGGTTATGCAACACTTCTATGGTCATCTACAGGAGGACTTTGTTATTACTGGCTAAGAAATAAAGGATACAAAGATTCGATTCGTTTTTTTTCAAGCATATGTTGCATATGCGCCAATTGCTTCTTTCAGTCCCACCAACAAATCATGTTTATAGAAATTCTTCCCTTTTTATTTCTTTCGATGATTTTAATAGATAAAAATAAAAGACAATGGATCAGTCTATGTGTCTGTATGGCACTTTTCCATAACTATTTCTATACGCCAGGCATGATATTGATTTTGCTTTTATATGATTATAATCAAAACCATACGACAAAAGATATTCTGATTTCGATTCTTATTGGTGTTGGTATGGCTACAATTTTATGGCTACCAACCGGATATTTGATTTTAAACAATCATAAATCTGTTGTACAAACCAACCTATTTAATTTATTAATTCCAAACTTTACTCTAAAAGGACTTGTCTATGATAGCTATGGATGTGGATTGACTGTGATTAGCTGGATTGCCCTATTTCAAGGCATTCAATTTGAAAAGACAAGGAAACTATCGATTCTGTTGATTTTAATGTTTGTTTTCCCGATGTTCTCTTATATATTGAATGGAACTTTATATGCACGCACAAAGATATTGGTGCTATGTTTACCACTCGTGCTTATGATCCTTTCCTATTGGTTACAAGAAAGAAAGTTGAATAAGGGTTTACTTGTTTTAGCTAGTTTATTTCTTTGCACCAAAACAATGCTTCTTGGATTATTAATTTCACTTGTATTTATAGGCTATTACTTTATGGATAAAAAAGAATGTTTAATGATGTATGCCCTTGTACCTATGATTGTTTTTGCAGGATTCAACTACAATCAGTGCTTAGATTTAAAACTCTATAATTCAATGTATTCTAAGGATAAACAAAAATTAATTCAAGGAAACGATTTGAATCAACGAACAGCCGATTTAGATCAGGTGGGTTATAGTGTCAATCGTATCTATGACCCAAAAGAAATGAAGGCATCAAGTTATACGTCAACAAGCAATTCTTTATATAACACTTTCATTTATGACATTATAAAAAGTCCGATTTCCCAATCCAATCGAACAATCATAACAGATAGTGAGAATTATTTATATTTGAGTATGATGGGGATTCAAAATGTATTGAGTAAAGACTCTAATTTATATGGATATAAAGAAGTAGATAGTAAAGGAAAATATAAATTATTAAAGAATAAAAATGTATTTCCAATGGTCTATGTCACAAGTGATACGATGAGTGAATCTGAGTTTGATAAACTCTTTTATCCATATAATTTGGATACCATCTATAATCGCACGATTGTGAATGGTGAAACAAGTAATGATTATGCCTCAAAGATGAAACTTATAAAGAATTTAGATCAATCGATTGTGATTCAGAACAAAAGGAAAATAAAAAAAACAATACCCATTGATTTTGATACTAAAAATAAGCTGATCTGTATTGATTTTGATGTAAAGAATTATACAGATAAAAAGATTTCGATATCCATAAACGGAATGAAGAATACATTGTCAAAAAAACATTCTGTGTATCCAAATGGGAATAAACATTTTACGTATATTCTTTCTAAAAAAGAATTGAAACAATTTGATGTTACTTTATCCAAAGGAAAATATAAGATATCCAATATCCGTGTTTATACATGTGATATGAATGTGTTTGACCGAGTTGTAACTAAAGTAAAACCATTAAAGACAACTTCTATATTTAAGGGGAAAGTAACAATATCTAAAGATGGGTATTTAGTAACTTCGTATCCTTATGAAAAAGGATATGAAATTTATGTCGATGGAAAGAAACAGGATGTTGAAGTTGTGAATAAGGCTTTTGTGGGATGCAAAATCAAAAAGGGAAGCCATACAATTACGATTCACTTTCATGCGCCATTTAAAAATATAGGACTATGTATAAGTGTTCTTTCCTTGATGATAGGAGGATTCTGGATATGGAAAAAGTCAAAGAATTTATAAGCTATGGAATCGTGGGAGCTATGACAACTCTTGTGAATTATATTGTTTATTTTATTTGTTTAAAAATAGGAATCGATTGGCTGACAAGCAATAGTCTAGCTTGGATGGTAGCCGTTATATTTGCGTATTTTTCAAACCGAAAAGTTGTATTTCATTCAAGGAACGATATGAAAAGAGAGTGTATCGAGTTTTTTGGACTTCGATTTATGACATTGATTGTGGAAAATGTACTACTCGCCATTTGTATTGATGGCTTAGGTGTTTCAAATTTACTATCCAAGATTTTGGTCAGTGTGATCACGGTTTTGGCCAATTATTTCTTATGTAAATCTCATATATTTTCTAAGAAGGAGGAAATGTTGTATGAACAAAATTAGTGTTGTCGTTCCTTGTTTTAATGAAGAAGAAGTTCTTTCCGTGTTTTACAAAAAGACAAGCGAAGTATTGAATGAAATAGATGGAATCACCTATGAATTGTTGTTTGTGGATGATGGATCCAAGGACCATACCAAAGATATATTAAGAGCATTGAGCTTAAAGGATGATCGTTGTGAATTTGTTTCTTTTTCTAGAAACTTCGGTAAAGAAGCTGCCATGTTTGCAGGATTAAAGAAATCAAGTGGCGATTATGTTGTGATCATGGATGCCGATTTGCAGCATCCTCCTGTATTATTAAAAGAAATGTATAAGGCGGTTAGTGAAGAAGGCTACGATTGTTGTGCAGGAAAAAGAGTGGATCGTACGGGTGAAGGTAAGATTCGTAACTTTTTATCGCATACTTTTTATAAGGTGATGCAGAAGATGTGTAAAATGGATATGAGTGATGGTTGTGGTGATTTTCGTATGATGTCAAGACAAATGGTGGATGCGATTCTAGAATTAAAAGAATACAATCGCTATATGAAAGGATTATTTTCTTTTGTAGGATTTGATACAAAATGGATTGAATTTCATAATGTACAACGAGCAGCAGGTAATTCTAAATGGAATTTCTCTAAACTATTCGCATATGCGATGGAAGGTATGTTTTCCTTTTCTACAGCGCCGATTGTATGGATTGGTAATATTGGAACAGCCATTATGATTTCATCGATTTTAATGACTTTGTTTGGATTGTTAGTACATGTCACGTCCATGTTTCATTTAGTATGTTTGATTCTGTTTTTGAGCGGGCTTCAAATGTTGTTTGTAGCTATTTTAGGTCAATATACGACAAAAGACTATATGGAAAGCAAACAAAGACCAATCTATATAGTAAAAGAAACTAGCCGAAATTTAAGCTAGTCTCTTAATGTGATTTCAATCACTGTGTCAATTGGATCTGGACACTGGTGTGAATTGGAATCAATATGGATAAATGTATAGTCAGGAAAACTTTCTGCGTTCCAAGGCGTTTGAATTTTGATTTGAGAATGATCAGACAATCTTCTTATTCCTTGGATTTTTTCTTTTTTGATTTTAACAGGTATATCAAAAATACTCTCATCTAAAATATGCGCATAAATTTTATTTCCCTTTTGTGTGTATCTTCCCCATTCGGGTTTTTCTAATTCACATTTTGTGCATCCATAAATAGAAGCTTCATTTAGTTTCATCCATTCTCTGATTTCATTCAATACTTGGATAGATTCTTTAGGAAATTGTCCTCTAGCATCCGGCCCCACATTTAAAATCATATTTCCACCCTTGGATACACATTCAACTAGAGTACGGATGATTAGCTTAGCAGATTTATAATTCGTGTCCTTAGCGCAATATCCCCAATGCTCATTCATAGTGATGCAAGCTTCCCAAGGCACAGGTAAACCTTGAGGAGGAATCATTTGTTCAGGTGAAGTAAAATCACCGGCTGTAAAACTAGGATGTGCATCCATAATGGTTCCAGGATGTACACCATCACCTTCGAGTCGATTGTCGATGATCATGTCTGGCTGGTAGGTTCTTGCCATTGTTATGATTTTATGGGCATCCCATACATCTTTTGTCATATTGTCATAAGAAAAGTCAAACCACATGATATCCAACTTTCCATAGTTTGTAAGTAATTCCTTGATTTGAGTATGCATATAATTCAAATAGTTTGAAAAACAAATCGGTTTATCATATTCTGCATTGTTTCTTTCTGGATGATGTCGATCTTTAAAGTGAGGATAGTCAGGATGATGCCAATCAAGCAGGGAATAATATAGACCGACTTTTAATCCTTCTTGTCGAAAGGCATCTAAAAATTCTCTGACATAATCATGATTTGCCTTCCAATCTGTAGTCTTTGTATCAAACATACAATATCCATCGTGGTGTTTGGCAGTCATTACGGCATATTTCATACCAGCTGCTTTGGCCAATTTAGCCCATTGGTGTGGATCAAATAGATCTGGATCAAATTCATTCGCAAAAGGAATATACTCTTCTTCTTTCATTTCTTCGTTGCTTCTGACCCATTCACCTCGTGCTGGAATGGAATAGATTCCCCAATGGATAAAAAGTCCGAATCTAGATTTTTGAAACTCTGTAATATTCATAAGATCTCCTTTAGAAAAGTGGTTCTTGTAGCTGCTTTCTTTGAAGTGCAATGCCTGGCTTCGACAAGATTTCCTTAGTTTTAGAAATATCCTTTAACCAAGGATCAATATCTTCTTTTTCAAGTATCACTGGCATTCTAGAATGCACAGGTTTTACATATGCATTGGCATCCGTGGTAACAATGACAAGGTGATCATCAATAAGAATTCCTGCAAAATAGAGAATGTGATCGCAATAAAATTCCACTTTATTTTTACCTAAATCCCACTCGTAAAAACTTCCTGCAGGCACAATACAATGCATAGAATCTTTAAATAAAGGCTTTTCAAGAAGTGTTTCTTGTCTAGCATTTAAAATTAAATTGTTGGTTTTATACCCAAATGGCACCATTTTCTTTTGGCTTCGAGTAAGTACAAGACATTTGTCACTTGGATGAATGTCTTTTTCTTCTAAACCAAAGGCTTTGGCTACTTTAGGTGTATATCGAAAGCTTGTACACATACTAGAAGTATATCATAAGAAAGATGTTGTAAATAAACAGATAAAAAAGGGCGTATTAATGATCAATACATCACGTGGTGAAATTATTGATACAAATGCGTTGATTGAAGGGATTGAAAATGTCATCAAGAATCGAGACTTATTGATATTAAAGGCCTATCCAAATGTCATTGTGACACTACATGCAGCCTTTTATACGATATTAATTGGCTTTGTGATTCAGCTTCTTATTGAATTAATCAAAAAGAAATGAATAAACAATATAAAAACTACCTACGCCAACTCTCACAAAGTTTGTAGGTAGTTTTTACTACAAAATTCTCCAGAACTTACATATTTGTATGTTCTTTTTTGTATCCTTATCTTAGCATGAAAGAAAAGATTAAAAAACTTTTTAATCGCTATTGGCGTAATTTATTCTTGAGGAACGCTTTAAGTTAGAGTATACTAACTATAAAGTTAGATATGACTAACAGGAGAATGATTATGAAGAAATGTATTGAATTTAATGGGGTATCAAAAAAGTATGAAGTAGGAGAAAAGGCATTTTATGCACTAAATGATGTTTCTTTTTCGATTAATCAACATGAAATGGTCGTTATTTTAGGTCCGAGTGGCGCTGGTAAATCAACTTTATTGAATATTATGGGTGGCATGGATCATGTGACAGATGGAAAAGTATATATGGATGGTTTAGATATTAGTAAATATAGTGAAAAAGAACTTACGGATTATCGTGCTAAAAATATTGGGTTTATTTTTCAGTTTTATAATATTTTGCCGACACTTACAGTGAAGGAAAATGTAGATTTGATTCGTGATGTAGTAAAAAACGCAAAGGATTCGACTGAAATATTGAATAAAGTAGGTTTAAATGGTCAAGAAAATAAGTTTCCAAATCAATTAAGTGGAGGGGAGCAACAGCGTGTATCGATTGCGCGTGCCATTGCGAAAAATCCAAAACTTCTTCTTTGCGATGAACCTACTGGGGCTTTAGATTCAAATACGGGAGTAGAGATTTTAAAGTTATTGCGCGAATGTACAGGAGAAAACACAGTTGTGATTGTAACGCATAATGCGTTGATTGCGGATGTGGCGGATCGTGTAATTCGTTTAAAGAATGGAAAAATTATTGAGAATGTTGTGAATAAACAACCAAAGAACATAGATGAGGTGAACTGGTAATGTTGAGAAGAAAACTATATCGTGATCTTTGGCATTATAAGGGACAATTCTTTACAATTTTTCTGATGATATTTATTGGAATGTTGGCATTTAGTGGTATTCATGGCTATATGGATGGTATGGATGAAAGTGCTAAAGAGTATTATAAAGAATATAATTTACAGGATCTATGGATCACAAATACAAATGTTTCGGATTCGGATTTAGATGACCTAAAATCACTAGATCATGTTCGTGATGTAAATCGTGCATTGGTTTTGAATGCGAAATTAAAAGGATATAAAGATGTAACTTTAGAAACAAATGTTTTGGAAGAGAATACCATTTCTAAAATGTATGTTATCAAAGGGGAAAAATATGCATCGAATAAAAAAGGGTTGTGGTTTGATAGTTATTTGGCAGAATATTTAAATATTCATGTGGGAGACACTTTAAAGTTGGATGTTTCTGGACAGACTTTGAAGCTAAAAGTTGAGGGGTTAGTAAACACACCGGATCATGTATATTTTGTGAAGGATTCAACAGAAATTTTTCCTACACATCAAAACTATGGCTTTATATATATGTCGGCTGATACTTTTCAAGACGTAATGCATGTGGATGTTACATATAATAAGGCTTATGTGGATGTAGATAAGAAAAATAATGTGTCATCAGTAAAAAAAGAGATTCAAAAGGATTTTAATTTTTTATCTGTAACAGATCGTGACAATTCTTTTTCATATGCAGGTTACCAAGCGGAAGTAGAAGAAGGTCAAACTTATGCACCTGTATTTACGGGATTGTTCTTGATGATTGCGATTTTAAGTGTAATGAGTACAATGAATCGTTTTGTTCGCCAACAAAGAGTGCAGATTGGTACTTTAAAAGCACTTGGATTTAAAAATCGAAAAATCTATATCCATTATATTGGATTTGGCTTTATGATTAGCTTGATTGCGGCTGTATTAGGTGTTCTGGTTGGATACTTTACAATTGGTCAATTCTTTATTGATATGGAAGCTAGTTATTTTGAAATGCCAAATATACATACGACTTTGTTGCCGATTGTGATTCAAACAGCAGTTTTGGTTGTAGCTTTGATTTCTTTAGTCACATATCTTTCTTCCAGAAAGATTCTAAAGGAAACGGCAAGTGAGGCTTTGCGTCTAGAAGTTCCAAAAGTAAAAACGAATAGTTTGGATTGGTCTGTAAAATTTAATAAATGTAAATTATCGACAAGATGGAATATTCGAGATATAGCCCGCAATAAAGGAAGAAGTATTGCAGCATGTGTTGGAATTATTGGATGTACAATGTTACTTGTATGTTCGTTTGGTTTGTGGGATACGATTGAATCTTATATGGATTGGGAATATAAAATAATCAATACATATCAATATAAAATTAGTTTAAATAGTGATTATACAAAAGAACAATATGATCATTTAACTCACTTGTATGGAGATGCTACAAGTAAAAGTGTTGCGATTGAATTTAAAAATAAGGGGAAAAATGAAACAAGATCGATGCTTGTATTGGATGGAAAAGATAAATTAAATATCACAGATCATAATGAGAAGGTTATGTCTGTTCAATCAAATGGAATCTATTTAACAGAAAAACTAGCTGAAAAGTATGGGATTCAAGTAGGGGACAAAGTTACTTGGCATTTGGCTGGAGATTCTTCTTGGCATACAAGTAAGGTTATTGGCTTGAATCGTGATCCGCAAACGCAGCAATTCACAATGTCAAAGAAATATTTTGAAAAGTTAGGATATACATATCGTCCAGATTCGATCTATACAAATAAAAAGCCAAAAAAAATAGATGGTGTTTCTAAAATTAGCAGTATTGAATCGATTCAAGAAGGTGTAGAGAGTATGCTTGAAGCGATGAAGTCGATGATGGTTTTATTAATTGTATTTGCGGTCTTATTAGGCTGCGTCATCTTATATAACTTGGGCGTGTTATCATTTACTGAAAAACAATATCAGTTTGCGACTTTAAAGGTGTTAGGTTTTAAGGATAAACAAATCAAAGAAATCTTTATCAAACAAAACACATGGATCATGTTGGTGGGAATGGTGATTGGTTTGCCACTAGGCTATTATATGTTGTCGTATATTTATACAAATGCTTTAAATGAGACATATGATTTTCCAGCCGTTGTAGAATGGATTTCTTATGTGTACGCAATCATAGGAACCATTTTAGTTTCGTATGTAATGAATAAGTTGTTGGCAAGAAAAATTAAAACAATTGATATGGTTTCAAGCTTAAAAGCCAATGAATAATTCGAATTTATTCGACAGTTGTTTATAATATTTACTTTAAATAAAGTATAAATTAAAAATAAAATGTTGTATGTAAAAAGAGCTTTTAAGCTAGAAATCTCTTTATTTGATTGAATATTTAGTTTATATATTTCTGTAATTCATGGGTGAGGTCGGAAAAAGTGTATGATTTTACTAAATTGAGACCAGAAAAAATGTAAAAGATCTTTATATAAAGTAAAAAAACCTATATCTTCATGAAAGGTATAGGCTTTTTTATGTGTTTATTAATTAATGTGTTTATCTTTAAATTGTAAACGAGCTAAGGCTCTTGCCATACTGGCTTGTGACATATAATATTCACGAATGGATTGTTTCTGTCTCATTCTTTCTTTAGCACGTTCTAAAGATTCTTTGGCTCTTCTTGCATCTAGTTCTTCTTGTGTTTCACATGTATCAACTAAGACTTCAGCTTGGTTGTTTGAAAAGATCATGGATCCATAGCCACTAACGACTTCAATTTCAGAATTATCTTCTTTTCGGATTTTTAAAAGCCCAGGCGTAATTGCGTAGATTGTCTTGGCATGATGTGCAAGAAATTGTTTACTTCCATTGGGTGTGTGTATCGTTAATACTTGTGCTTTACCATTATAAAACACGTGATCACTGGCCATGATTTTTAAATCAAAAAGTTCCATGATTATACTTCTTTCGCTTTTTCTTTGACTTCTTCAATGGTTCCTACATTGAAAAAAGCACTTTCAGGATATTCGTCCATTTCTCCATCTAAGATTGCTTTAAAGCCTTTGATTGTATCTTGTAGAGGAACATATTTTCCCGAGATTGAAGTAAATTGTTCAGCTACGTGGAATGGTTGAGCCATAAAGTTACGTAAACGACGAGCTCTAGCTACAACGGTTTTATCTTCATCACTTAGTTCATCCATTCCTAGAATGGCAATAATATCTTGTAGTTCTTTATATTTTTGAAGGTATTGTAAAACACGTTGAGCTGTTTCATAGTGTTCTTCACCTACAATATCGGGTTGAAGAATTCTTGAACTTGATTCAAGTGGATCTACAGCTGGATAAATACCTTGTTCAACAACTTTACGAGATAAGACGGTTGTCGCATCCAAATGTTCGAATGTTGTTGCGGGAGCAGGGTCAGTTAAATCATCTGCAGGAACGTATACAGCTTGTACACTAGTAACGGATCCGTTTTTTGTGGAAGAAATACGTTCTTGAAGTTGTCCCATTTCATTCGCTAAAGTAGGTTGGTAACCAACGGCGGATGGCATACGTCCAAGTAAAGAAGAAACTTCTGATCCAGCTTGTACAAAACGGAAGATGTTGTCGATAAATAATAATACATCTTTATGTTCAACATCACGGAAATATTCGGCCATAGTCAGTCCGGTTTCGGCAACACGCATTCTGGCTCCTGGACTTTCATTCATTTGTCCAAAGACAAGTGCAGTGTTCTTGATTACACCGGATTCACTCATTTCAGTATATAAGTCGTTTCCTTCACGACTTCTTTCTCCAACACCTGTAAAGATGGAATAGCCTCCATGCTCACTGGCAATATTTCGAATCAATTCTTGGATCAGTACGGTTTTTCCAACGCCGGCACCCCCAAACAATCCAATCTTTCCACCTTTGGCATATGGTGCTAATAAGTCAATAACTTTGATTCCTGTTTCAAGAACTTCTGTGACAGGAGATTGATCTTCAAATTTTGGTGGTTTTCTGTGAATAGGCCAATATGTATCTGTATCAATCGCTTCTTTTCCATCGATTGTATCTCCCAAAACATTAAACAAACGACCTAAATTTTGTGTTCCAACTGGAATTTCAATGCCCATTCCCGTAGATAAGACAGGCATATCTTTTTGTAAGCCTTCACTAGGCGATAACATGATACAACGAACTGTATCGGTTCCAATGTGCTGCATAACTTCCATTACAACTTTTTTGCCGTGGTTATCAACCTGCAAAGCGGTTTGAATATATGGAAGTGGCGTTTCATCAAAATGTACGTCTACAACAGGGCCCATAACTTGTGTGATTTTTCCTATTTGCATGTGGATTGACTCCTTTTCTTCTTTTGTAGCTGTTGCCTTCTAGCTTTGGCACCAGCTGCAACCTCTGTTATTTCTTGTGTGATTTTTGCTTGTCTTTGACGATTGTATTGTAAAGATAAACTGTTTAATAATTCTTCACCGTTTTTATTTGCTGAATCCATTGCCTGCATACGCGCAAAGTTTTCGGATGCATAAGATTCAACAAGGGCACTATAAATAAATCCAGATAAATAATCAGGGATGACAATGTTTAATAATTCAGCAGGGCTAGGCTCCAACTGAATGGAGTGAATGGTTTGTCCACCAACTTCAACTTCCTGATTTAAACGATACAAAGGAAGTAACTGTTCAACATCGACCGTAAATTGATTGTGTTGATCCATACGTGTATAGATAATTAATACTTCATCGATTGTTTTTTCAGCATACAGTTCAAGCATTTTACTCGAAATGGATCTTGCACGACTCAAAGTTGGATTTTGCGCTGTATATAGAAAACTTTCTTCAACCGGAATGTGTCGTCTTAAAAAGTATTGTCTTCCAACTTCTCCAATCATATAGAGCTTATAGTTTGGGTGAGCCTTAATGATTTGTTCAGTGAGCTTTAAAACATTAAGGTTGTAGGCACCGGCCAATCCCTTATCTCCAGTAACACATATGATGGCCTTATTTTGATGTTTTTCATCAATATATTCTCGACTATCTAAGTAAGGGTGTTCAAAGTGATCAGGAAGATTTTGAAGGATCGTCAAAATCTGCTTTCGTAATGAGTAAAAATAAGGATCGGTATTTGCGGCTTTTTGTTTGGCCGTATTCATTTTGGTTGAAGAAATCATATACATGGCTTTTGTGATCTTCATAGTCGATTGAATACCATTCATTCGATCTTTGATTTCTCGGATTTGTGACATTATTCTTGTCCTCTATATTGTTTAGCTAGTGTAATGATTCTTGTTTTTAAATTGTCATCCAGTTTTTTAGTTGTATTGATCTCACGACTGATTTCACTGTGATTTTCATTAAACCAATCTAATAATTTTGTTTCTTCTTTTTTGACTTGTTTTGAATTCAAATCATCTAGAATTCCTGCGTCTGCAACTACTAGAATAATAACCATGTCTGCATGTGACATAGGGTGGTTTAAAGGTTGTTTCAAAAGCTCCATAAGTACTTGTCCGTGTTGAAGTTGTCGTTTTGTCGCATCATCTAAATCGGAGGCAAATTGTGTAAACTCCTTCATTTCACGGTATTGAGCTAAATTGATACGTAAAGATCCAGATGCTTTTTTCATGGCTTTAGTTTGAGCGGCACCACCGACACGGCTAACAGATAATCCAACATTAACAGCAGGTCTTTGTCCTTCAAAGAACAAATCACTTTCCAAGAAGATTTGACCATCGGTAATTGAAATAACGTTGGTTGGAATATAGGCACTTACATCTCCATCTTGAGTTTCGATGATTGGAAGAGCTGTGATGGATCCTCCTGAATTTAATCTAGAAGAACGTTCTAGTAGTCTAGAATGTAAATAGAATACATCACCTGGATAGGCTTCACGTCCTGGAGATCTTCCTAGTAATAAGGAGATCGTACGATAGGCAACGGCATGCTTGCTTAAATCATCGTAAACAATAAGTACGTCTTTGCCTTGATGCATAAAGTATTCAGCTAGAGAAGTTGCAGAATAAGGGGCAATATATTGTAGGCTGGCTGAATCGGCAGCCGTAGAGTTTACAATAACGGTATATCCCATCGCATCATTTTTCTTTAATGTATTGACTAGGTTAGCCACTGTACTTGCCTTTTGGGCAATAGAGACATAAATACAAATACAGTCTTTTCCTTTTTGATTTAGTATAGTATCCAATGCGATTGAAGTTTTACCCGTTTGACGATCCCCAATGATTAATTCACGCTGTCCTCTTCCAATAGGAAACATAGAATCGATGGATAGAATACCGGTTTCCATAGGAGTTGTGACAGGTTTACGGTCAATAATGCTTGGGGCGGGTTCTTCGATAGGACGCATTTCAGCGGCTTCAATAGGACCAAGTCCATCAATTGGATTTCCAAGTGGATCCACGACACGTCCTAGAAAATTAGAGCTGACTGGCATACCTGCTTGTTTTTTTGTTCGAGAAACCTTTGTACCTTGACCAATAGTACCTTCTGTATCAAATAGAATAACACCGATGTTTTCGGTTGTGATATCGAGTACCATTCCTTTTGTACCATTCTCAAAAACAACAACTTCTCCATACATCGCATGATCTAGTCCCGAAATGGTTGCGATACCATCTCCAATTGTTTCGACATAGCCAACTTCATTTTCTTGGGAAGTGGCTTCAAATTGTTCGATAGCCTCTTTTAAAATGGACATAAGTGTTCCATCTTTTTTCATTTGAATAGCTTTATCTCGAGCCGCCTGAATTTGTTCTTGAAGCTGTTGTTGGCGAGAACGTGTAGACCAATCGTATTCATCGTTGTTTGCGCTTAGAATAAAGCCTCCACGTACACTTGGATCAATAGAGATGGTTAGTGTAATATTTTCGGCCTGGTATTTATTTTTAAGGAATGTCTTTATTTTTTCTTCTTGCGCTGCACTAGGCCTTGTTACACAGCGTAAGGTTGCGTTTAAATTTTCGTTGTTCATTTATTTCATTTCCTTTAAAAAATCATCATATAGTTTTTCATCGCTCTTTGTATTTGTGATTTTATCAGCCGCTTTATTAATCAAATCTGCGATTTCAGATTTAGCTTTTGCCTTTTCCTCATTGGCAGCTTCAATCGTTTTGGTGCGAGCTTGTTCAATCATTTCATCGGATTTTTTATTTGCATCCGCAATAATTTGTTCATATTCAAGGCTGGCTTTTTCTTTTGCATCCGCTAGCATGCCATCACAAATTGTCTGCATATTTTCAAGCTGTTGATTGGCTTTGTTTTTTGATTCAAGAGCTTCTTGTTTTTGTTGATTTGCCAAGGCAAAATCAGATTCTATTTCTTGTTTTCTCTTTTCAAGAATGTCATGTACTGGTTGAAATAGAAAATGTTTCATCAGTGCATATAAAATAAGTAGATTGATGATTGTCCAAAGAATATTGGAATCAATTCTTAACATAGATTATCCCACCTATTTCACCATTAAAATGATTAAAATACCTAATACAAATCCGTAGATGGCTGTTGCTTCAGCTAAAGCTGCACCAATTAATAAGGTACTACGAATTTTTCCGTGAGCTTCTGGCTGCTGGGCGATGGCTTTTACGGCACTGCTTGTCGCAAAACCAATACCTAATCCTCCACCAATAACGGCAAGTGCTGCCATTCCAACTCCGATTGCTGTTAAACTCATTTTTATTTCCTCCTAATTTTATTCTGTTTCTGTCGCTTCTGCGATAAATAGTGATGTTAAAAAGACGAATACATAAGCTTGAATGAATCCATCAAAGAAATCAAAGTACAAGCTAAATACAGTAGGTATAAAGACAGGAACGACCATTTTGATCATTTCCATAATGACGAAGGCACCAATGACATTACCAAATAGACGCATACACAGTGATAAAGGACGTGTAAACACTTCAAGAATATTGATGGGTGTAACAACAGCGACGGGTTGAGTAAAGCTTTTGATCCAGCCTTTCAATCCTTTTGCTCGTATACCACTAACTTCAATTAATACAATACTCATAAGTGCTAATGCGATAGTGACATTCATATCTTTGGTTGGGGGTTTCATACCAAAGATGCCAATGATATTCGCAAGTCCTATATATAATAGGATGGTTGAAATGTATGTAGAATATTCTTTGGCATTTTCACCAAGCATGGAAATTGTGAATTTATCTAGCCATATGACAATACTTTCCGCTACGATTTGTTTTTTGCCTGGATTATGAACTTTGAGTCCTCGAGTTAACCAAGCAGAAAGTAAAACAAGTATGGCCATGACAACCCACGTGATGACAACCGATTCACTAATCGCAAAGGGACCGATAGTAAACGCAGTGTCGACGTTTAACTGGTCGAGTAGTTCTTTTGTGAACTCTTCCATAGCTCCTCCTTTCAAAACCATAAAAAAACGATGGAGATAATCCGTGAATTTACGAATTAAGACAAAATTCGTTTTTCTATAAGAAGGTATTTTAGTTCTCATAATTTCGAAATTCAAGTCTTTTTATCAATGTAAACGTTATCTGTTTTATATGACAAATTTTTGTATATTTCGCATATATGATACATATGTCTCAATTACATAATCGACTTTGTTTTGTGTTTGAATTTTAGAAAAAAGGGCATAAAAAAAAGGAAGAATCGATCTTCCTCTTAATGTTCCTTTGTATGATCAAAAGCCATGCCTAGAATGGTTTCAATATGTTCATCATCTAATGAATAGTAGACTGTCTTTCCTTCTTTTCTAGATTTGATGAGTTTAGAAAGGCGTAGTGCCTTTAATTGATGTGATACGGCAGATTTCGTCATATCGAGTACGTTGGCCAAATCGGATACGCACATTTCACTTTGTTGAAGAGATAATAAAAGTTGAAGGCGTGTACTATCGCCCATGACTTTAAAGAAATCTGATAGGTTCATAATTTCATCAAAGGCCGGCATGTTTTCTTTTACTTCTTGTACTAATTCTGTATTTTTAGGCTTGCAGTCACAATGTGTACCAATCATATGTTCTCCTTTTTTCTTTATTATAGTTGAATGATTGAACAATTGTCAAAAAGTTATTGACATCATGTATGAATCCTATATAATGAAAGTGTAAAAGGTTGAATATATGTTCAACTATTCAAATGTGGAGGAAAATAATATGAAAAAGAGTTATAAGATTGATGTAGATTGCGCAAACTGTGCAAACAAAATGGAAGTAGCTGCTAATAATACAGAAGGCGTAAAGAATGCGGTTGTAAACTTCATGATGTTAAAGATGAATGTTGAATTCGAAGATGGAGTTCAACCTAAAGAAGTTATGGCTCGTGTTTTAGAAAATTGTAAAAAAGTAGAAGATGATTGCGAAATTTTCTTTTAATGAAAAGTAAGATGCGAAAGCATCTCTATTTTTCAATTATTATAGTTGAATGATTGAACAATTAATGTTTTTGGGGAGGTAGAGATAAGTATGAACAAGAAACAGAAGAAGATGTTAAAGCGAATTATTGTTGCGAGTATTCTTTTTATTATAATTAAGGTCGCAAAACTACCCGAATATATTGAAATTCCTTTGTTTCTAGTGGCCTATCTAGAAATTGGTTATGATATTCTTCTTAAGGCTTTTAAAGGAATTAGAAATCGTCAGGTATTTGATGAGAATTTTTTGATGGCTGTCGCAACAGTAGGTGCTATTGGTTTGAAATCTTTTGATGAAGCAACAGCTGTTATGTTGTTCTATCAGATTGGGGAATGGTTCCAGAGTTATGCGGTAGGTAAGAGTCGCAAAAACATTACGGAATTAATGGATATTCGTCCGGATTATGCCAATGTTGAAGATGAGGATGGAAATCTTGAACAAGTAGATCCGGATGAAGTTGAGATTGGTACAATTATTGTGGTTAAACCTGGTGAAAAAGTGGCTATTGATGGAATTGTGGTTGAAGGAAGTTCTACTCTAAATACAGCGGCTTTAACAGGGGAAAGCTTGCCTAGAGAAGTGAGTGAAAATGATGAAGTAATCAGTGGCTGCATCAATATGACTGGCTTATTAAAAATTAAGACAACAAAAGAATTTGGGGAATCTACTGTATCAAAAATTTTGGATTTGGTTGAAAATGCGTCAAGTAAGAAATCTCGTTCAGAAGCGTTTATTTCCCGTTTTGCGAGAATTTATACGCCAGCCGTATGTTATAGTGCTTTGGCATTGTTCTTACTTCCACCAGTATTCAATTTGATTATGTCAAATCCTGCTGACTTTGGCACATGGCTATATCGTGCCTTAACATTCTTAGTTATTTCTTGTCCATGTGCATTGGTAATCAGTATTCCTTTGAGTTTCTTTGCCGGAATTGGTGGCGCCAGCAATCAGGGCGTTTTGGTTAAAGGATCTAACTATTTAGAGGCTTTGGCATCCTGTAAATATGTTGTATTTGATAAAACAGGTACAATGACACAAGGTGTATTTGAGGTGGCAGGGATTCATCATGCGACTATTCCAGAAGAGAAATTATTAGAGTATGCGGCAATGGCTGAAAGTTATTCGACGCATCCTATTTCTAAAAGTTTATTAAAGGCGTATGGAAATACCATTGATAAATCTCGTATTGAAAATGTAGAAGAAATAAGTGGTCATGGTGTTAAAGCTGTAATGGATGGAGTGCAAGTACTTGCAGGTAATGATAAATTAATGAAGATGTATAATATTCCTTATCAAGAATGTCATTCTGTAGGAACCATTGTACATATGGCTATTGATGGCAAATATGCAGGTCACATTGTGATTTCGGATATGTTGAAGCCACATGCCAAAGAGGCTATTGAAGCATTAAAGAAGGCTGGCATTAAACAAACAGTCATGTTGACTGGGGATGTAAAAAGTGTGGCAGATAAAGTGGCTTCTGAATTACATATTGATAAAGTGTATTCAGAGCTGTTGCCTCAAGATAAGGTGAATAAAGTTGAAGAATTATTATCTTTAAAACAACCGAAAGAAAATCTTGCCTTTGTCGGAGATGGAATCAATGATGCTCCTGTATTATCAAGAGCTGATATTGGTATTGCGATGGGTGCTTTAGGCAGTGATGCAGCTATTGAGGCGGCAGATATTGTTTTGATGGATGATGATCCATTAAAGATTTCTAAAGCCATTAAGATCGCAAAGAAGTGTATTCATATTGTATATGAGAATATTTATTTTGCGATTGGTATTAAACTCGTTTGTTTGATTTTAGGTGCCATTGGTATTGCGAATATGTGGGTTGCGATTTTTGCAGACGTTGGCGTTATGATTATTGCCGTATTAAATGCGATTCGTGCATTAAATGTTAAAAATTTGTAAGGAAATCTTAGGATTTCCTTATTTTCATATTGTGTTAAATTTGTTTTAGTTGTATCTTTGTCTTGTACGCAGAAAAGGAGATTCGAGATGCAGGAATTAAAACCAATTAAAGAAGGAAAAGTACGTGAAATTTATGACAATGGGGACAACCTTATTATGGTTGCGACAGATCGTATCAGTTGTTTTGATGTAATTCTAAACAATGAGGTTACAAAAAAAGGAACTGTTTTAACACAGATGTCAAAATTCTGGTTTGACTACACAAGTGATATCTTACCAAACCACATGATTAGTGTGGATACAAAGGATATGCCGGAATATTTCCAACAAGAAAAATTTGAAGGAAAATCAATGTTATGCCGTAAATTGAACATGCTTCCAATCGAATGTATTGTTCGTGGTTACATCACAGGTAGTGGATGGGCTAGCTACCAAGAAACAGGAAAGGTTTGTGGTATTGAACTTCCAGAAGGATTACAAGAATCACAACAACTTCCAGAACCAATTTATACACCTAGTACAAAGGCTGAAATTGGTGATCACGATGAAAACATTTCTTTTGAACAAAGTATTGCGCACTTAGAAAAATACTTCCCAGGACATGGTGAAGAATATGCAACTAAGATCAAAGATTGCACGATCGCTTTATATAAAAAATGTGCTGAGTATGCTTTAAGCAAAGGAATTATTATTGCGGATACAAAATTTGAATTTGGTTTAGACGAAAATGGTAATATCGTTATTGGCGATGAAATGTTAACTCCTGATAGTTCTCGTTTCTGGCCTGCAGACGGATATGAAGCGGGTCATTCACAACCATCATTTGACAAACAATTTGCGCGTGACTGGCTAAAGGCAAATCCAGGTAATGACTGGACACTTCCTCAAGAGATTGTGGATAAGACAATTGAAAAATATCTTCAAGCTTACACAATGTTAACGGGAAAAACATTATAATTAAGGAATACCCATAAGTTGAATGCTTATGGGTATTTTTTTGAAAACTGTATTTTTTGATGCCTAATTATATTTGAAAACCGTAAAATATGATGTTAATAACCACTTGAAAACCGAAGAACGCTATGTTTAAATGAGGAATAGATATTAGAAAATAATAATTATTGAATATATATGGTGAGGAAAAATATGAAACAAGGTGTATTTATAACATTTGAAGGAAATGATGGATCAGGAAAAACAACCGTATGTAAAGCGGTACAAGAAGAATTGATTAAAATGGGATACGACTGCATTTATACTCGTGAGCCAGGCGGAAGCAAGATTGCAGAATCCATTCGTAATATATTATTAGATGTAAACAATACAGAAATGGATGATCGTACAGAAGCATTATTATATGCGGCAAGTCGTAGACAACATTTAAAAGAAGTTGTTCTTCCAGCATTGGAAAATAAGAAGATCGTATTGTGTGATCGCTTCATTGATTCAAGTTTGGCATACCAAGGAATTGCACGAGGCATAGGTTTAAAAGAAGTATGGGATATCAATCAGTTTGCGATTGATGGATGTATGCCTGAAAAGACTCTATTTTTATCCGTTAGTGTAGAAATGGGTAAAAAACGTATGAATCTTCGTGGCGACTTGAATCGTTTGGACCAAGAAGAAAGTTCATTTCATAAAGCTGTGCGTCAAGGTTATGAAACATTAGTATCCATGTATCCAGAGCGTATTGAAGTGATTGATGCCGAGCCTTGTAAGGAAGAGGTTTTAAAAAGTGCCATGGAATGTGTCTTAAAGGTAATCAAAGAATATGAATAAAGAGTATCTAAAAAAAGCACAGCCAATCGTTTATCAGACATTGTCAAATGCTCTAAAAAACAAAAGAGTTGCGAATGCCTATTTATTTCACGGACCAAAAGGTTCAAGTAAATTAGAAACAGCCATCTTATTTGCACAAAGTATTGTGTGCGAACATACAGATTTTGATGGTTTTGCGTGTCAAGAATGTGAAAGTTGTAAACGCATAGAGAATGAAGAATCTTTAGATTACATGATTGTATCGAATGATCGTATTAAAAAGAAAGATATAGTGGATTTACAGGCGTTTTTTGAATCAACGAGTGCAGGAAAACAAAATGCCAGAATCTATATTCTAGATCATTATGATAAGGCTACGCCAGATGCTTCAAATAGCTTGTTGAAGTTTTTAGAGGAGCCAAGTGAAGGGATTTATGGTATATTAATTGCGGATGAAAAATCCAATGTATTACCTACTATTCAATCTAGGTGTCAGGCTATTCATTTTAAACCGGAAAGCTGTGAACACTTGTTGCTTGAAAATACAAGTGAAGAAAACGCGAAGATGTTGGCCGAATCTGGATATACGTATGATAAGGCTATTGAATTGTTGTCTTTGCCTGATTTTGAAGAGTTAAAACAAGTTGCACTTGAATATATTGAACATGCATCTTCTTTTGCACAAATTGAAAAGATGCAGACAGGTGTATTTGTGAATAAGTCTGAACGCATGAATAAGGATTGGATACAATTGTGGATTCAATGGATTTTATTCTATGTAAAAAATGATAGGGTAAATTTACCTTTAGAAAAAAAAGTAAAACTATATTCGATTTTGGTTGAGAATATGGATATGTTATATCGACCAGTCGATTTAGGTTTATTTATGGATAAGCTTTATTATGATATTAGGAAGGCTGTGATTTAGTGAATACAGAAGGAAAAGTAACATATAAATATATTGTTTATATTCAGTTTGAAGAATCAAAAAAAGCCTACACTTTCGGGTCAAATGTAAAATACTATACAAATGATATCGTTGTTGTAGAAACAGTACGTGGACAAGAATTAGGAAAGGTTTGTGTCCCTACCGTTGATTTTGATGCTTCCAAAGTAAAAGGAGATATTAAACCGGTATTGCGTAAGGCAACAACAGAAGATATTAAGTGTAAAGAAGAAAATGTAGAAAGAGCTAAAGAAGCTATGAAGATTTGTCACGAGTGTGTCGCAAATTTGAAGTTGGATATGCATTTGATTAGTTCTGAATATACATTGGATCGTACAAAAGTTATTTTTACATATGTATCTGATGATCGTGTAGATTTTAGACAACTATTGAAAGATTTAGCACAACACTTACACTGTCGTATAGAATTAAGACAAGTGGGTCCAAGAAACAAAGCTAAAATTGTCGGTGGAATTGGAAACTGCGGTATGGAATGCTGCTGCTCAAGATTCATGTCAGATTTTGATACAGTATCAATCAATATGGCTAAAAACCAGTTGTTGGCATTGAATATTCAAAAGTTGAGTGGACAGTGTGGAAAACTAATGTGTTGTTTACGTTTTGAAAATGAAGAATATACAAGAATGCGTAAGGATTTGCCAAAAATCAATTCAACTGTGACATATAAAGACAAGAAGTATCGTATTTCAAGTATGAACGTTCTTCAAAAACAGGCTAAGTTAGAGAACAAAGAAGAAGTCTTGTTTGTGGATTTCAAAGAATTGTGGCCAGACAAGGAATTAAATAATGATTAGACAGAAGAGTTTTGAAACGGATGTTTCCACATTGTATTTGGTTCCTACACCTATTGGAAACTTACAGGAAATGACACCTAGAGCTTTGGATATTTTAAAAGAAGTGAGTGTCATTGCAGCTGAGGATACGCGTAACACAAAAAAACTTTTAATGGCATATGGAATTGATACAATATTGATGTCGCATCATGAACATAATCAACAGGTCAGTATTCCTAAAATCATTGAACGATTAGAAAATGGCGAAAATGTTGCGGTAGTTTCCGATGCAGGCTACCCTTTGGTTTCAGATCCAGGACAGAAATTAGTTCAAGAAACCATTTCGCATGGATTTAATGTGGTTTCTGTTTCAGGTGCCAACGCAGCTATGAATGCATTGGTTGCGAGTGGATTGAGTTGTTATCACTATTTGTTCTATGGCTTTTTAGACAATAAGAGTTCAAAAAGAAAGAAACAGCTAGAAGAAATCAAAACAATTCCTTATACAACTATTTTCTATGAAGCACCTCATCGTATTGAGGATACTTTACAAGATATGTTGGAAGTATTGGGAAATCGTCAAATGTGTTTAGCTAGAGAACTTACAAAAGTGCATGAAGAATATATTCGTGGTACCATTGAAGAAGTGTTAGAAGTAGCGGCTACTTGTAAAGGTGAAATGGTTATTGTCATGGATGGCTTTAAACAAGATGACGTTGTATTTGATATGTATACAGCCATTACGAAAGTGGATGAATATATTGAATCTGGAATGCGTACAAAAGAAGCTATTGGTTTAGTTGCTAAAGAAATGGCTTGCAAAAAGAATGAATTATATGAAGCTTATCATAAAAGATAGGCTTTTTTCTTTTATATAAAGTAAATTATGTTGTTACAGAAATTAAATGAAAAATTAATTGAAATAGTTACAGAAAATATTATAATAAGTTACTGAAAAGAGAAGAGGAAGAATAATGAATAAGAGAAGTGTATGTGCCCTAGGTATGGCATTTGTACTTGCAGGATGTTCTGCAGGTGGATCAGGTTCTGGTAAAGAACAAACATTAACAGTTGGATTGTTTACAGAAATGAATGGAGATTTTTCTCCTATGTATTATCAGACCGTTAACGATCACAATGTAGTTAACTTGGTATATCAAGGATTATTGGCATATGACAAGGATGCCAATTTAGTTCCAGAATTAGCAGAGGAACTACCTACTATTAGTGATGATGGAACAACAATGACATTTAAATTGAAGAAAGGTGTTAAATTTAGTGATGGATCTAAATTTACTTCAAAAGATGTAAAGGCAACGTTTAGCGTTATGGCTGACCCAAGCTATACAGGACGTTTTTCAAGTAATGTAGATTTCCTAAATGGATATAGCGAATATCATGATGGAGATGCCAAAGATGTCTCTGGAATTGAAACACCAGACGATTATACAGTTGTATTCCATATGGCAAAGCCAAAAATTGATGCAGAATCGACTTTGGGAACACAAAAAATTTGTAGTGCAAAAACATTGAAGTATAAGAAGGGAAAAACTTCGAATGTTGAAAAGAACAATAGTAATCCTATTGGTACAGGTCCTTATAAATTAAAATCATTCTCTAAAACAGAGGGAGCTTCATTGGATCGAAATGAAAATTTTGAAGCTAAGGATGGAGAATACCAAATTTCTAAGATTATGATCAAGAAAACGGAGACTTCGACTGAAATCAAAGAATTGGAAAATGGAACAGTCGATTATATTCCAGATGTAGTAGATGCGAATAAAATCAATACAGTTGCCAAAGACAAAGATAAAGGCTTAACTATGGATTCGTATCCAAGTGATCGTGAAGACTTCTTGTTTATGAATACAGCAGCAGGTGCATGCCAAGATCAGGCTGTTCGTCAAGCTTTGGCTTATGGATTTGATCGTGAAGCCTATATCGCAAGCTATTATAAATTAGATGATAAAGATGCTAAATTAGCATATGTACCAGGTTTGTTTGGTAACCCAGTATCTGGCGGAAATGGTGCATATGTTCGTGGTGAAGAAAAAGTAGATGGTGCTACTTACTATGATTATGATGTAGAAAAAGCTAAACAAATCTTAGATGATGCGGGATGGACTGTTGGTAGTGATGGTATTCGTGAAAAAGATGGTCAAAAATTAAGCATTAAGTTCTTGGCTACAAAAGAAAAAGATGCGATGGATACAATGATTCCTATGTTACAAAAACAATGGGGAGAACTTGGTGTCGACTTCAAGGCAAACACAATGGAATTTAATACAGTTATTGCAACTGTAAGTGATGATTCAGCTGTTGGTGATTGGGATGTATCTTATTTAGGAAACTCTTTTACAAGCCCTGAAGATACAAGCGTTGATTACTTTATTCAATCACAAGGCGTAAATAACCTTGCTCGTTTAAAAGATGATGAATTAGATTCATACTTAGCTGCAGGTGCTTATACAGCTGATAAAGATGCTTCAGCAGCTGCTTACTTAAAGGCTTATGTTCGTCAAGCGGAACTATGTGCATACTTACCAACAGATGGTGTACAAACATATTGTTTGCGTAATAAGAAAGTAAAAGGTTTGAATACATCTTCTACACTTATTTGGTCAGAATCAATGGCTACAGCTTATATTGATGATTAATAGTAAAAGGGGCTATAACAGATAAAAACGTTTTAGTTTAAAAAAGGACCGAATATTCAAGACTTAAAAAATCTGAATATCGGTCTTTCTTTTATTTGTGCAAAAATAGTTAGTTAATTGTAATGCATATCAGATACCATTCCATATTCTGGTATTGCAGGATATGAAAGCTTGAATTCTATTAAAATGAAGCCAAAGAAAATTTTTCGACTGAGCAGGCTAAAAGATATATGACACAACAAAGTATCTGAAGTGAAGGGATTTTCGAACAGATCAAAGAAGACAATCATTATGATAAAAACTAAAGATATTACTTGTATGTGTTGGTCATAATCTAAGAAGATATCACACTCGATAACTAGAATTTTAGAAAAACAATAATTTAAACTAAGGCTCTAGGAGTTAAAAAAATAATAAGATGAAAAGAAAGGAGCTAAACTCCATAAGTAATAAAAATTACTTATTCGTTATGGCTCCTTTTTAAATCGTCACGACTTGAATGTTTTGATTGTTTAGTTCTTGAACATAAGAAGAATCAATAGAATGATCAGTTATAACAGTTTTTATTTTATCTTTTAAGTTTAATGGTACAACACCACGCTTAGAAAATTTATCGCTTTCTGTTAGCACGATTATTTGTTCGGCTTGATGCGACATATCACGTACGGCTTGTGCTCGCATTTGATCACGATTTGAAAAGCCAATTCTAGAATCATATCCATCTGTACCGATAAAAAAATAATCAACAAAAAAGTTGGATACACATTCTTGAACCATAGGACCTACCATAACTTGTGAATCTTGTTGATAAATTCCGCCTAAAAGAATAATTTGAAAATTTGATTTTCCACGAATATATTCTGCGATAAAAGCACTATTGGTGATAATTGTTAAGTCTTTATGAAGTTGTGTTAACGTATCCGCTAAAAGTGCACAACAACTACCACTTTCAATCATAATTGTATCGCCTTCATTAACAAGTTCAGTAGCTTTTAAAGCTATTTTTTTCTTTTCTTCATAATGATACGCGATTCTACCATTGATATCATCTGTGCTACATAACACAGCATGCCCATGTTCACGCTTGATGATTCCTTTAGCTTCTAATGCATCTAAATCTTTGCGGATCGTTACTTGGGAAACACCTAGGTATTCAGCGAGTTGAGAAACCTCGATTCTCTTTTCAGATGTCAGTAATTCTAATATTTTATTTGTTCTATTTTTCATTTACGTTGATTCCTATCATTTTGTTTATATAATAAGTGTTTTTGATTTCAAATGAAAGTTAAATTTAGAAAAAAGCGTTAATGTTATTTTCTTTAAATATATTTAAATACTCTTTTAAATCTTCAGGATGATATGAAGGGATATTTTCATAATCGTATTTTATATTTAAAAGATGATATTTATTTTCTCCAAATTGATGGAATGGTAGAAGTTGACACTTGTGTATTCCAATGTTGTGAAGTGTTTTTGAAAATTCTTTTGCGTCATCCAAAGAATCGTTGAAGCCAGGTATAACAGGGATTCGCACAAGAACTGTTTTGCCATTGGCGATGGCATGTTTCATGTTCAGTAATGGTAATTTATTAGAAACACCTGTACCTTCTATATGTTTATCCGTGTTCCAGTGTTTCATATCAAAAAGAATGTAATCTACATATTCCATGACGTGATCAAATGTTTCTTCTGTCGCAAAACCGGTTGTTTCACAACACGTATGAATTCCTTCCTCTTTAGCGGCTAAGAGAAGTTCTCTTGAAAACTCAGGTTGAAGTAAAAGCTCACCTCCAGAAAGTGTTAGACCACCACCACTTTCTTCATAGAAGGCTTGATCTTGTAAAACAATTTTAAGCACTTCTTCCACAGATTTTTGTTCGCCTTGTGCACTTAATGCGTTTCTTGGACATTCATATACACATTTCTTACATCCAATACACTGACTATGGTTGATTTTGACGGATTTATCAATTATTTTCATAGCGTTTTTTGGACAGGTTTCAATGCAATGATGACAATTTATACATTTTTTTTGATTCCAAAGAACTTGTGTTTGTATAAGCTGACTTTCAGGATTTGCACACCACTTACAACGAAGAGGACATCCCTTTAGAAAAACGGTAGTACGAATTCCTGGACCGTCATTTACACTGAATTTTTGAATGTTAAAAATAATTCCTGTTGTATTTCGATTTGTTGTTGTCATTTTAATTTCCTCATATAGAGTATAAACATTTCAAAGAAGAAAAGCAATGTCTATAGTTACAAATGAAAGTATAAATCGTTTTAAATGAAATTAAAGTTGACATGAAATGCGTGTGATGCTATTTTTAAATTGCGAATAAAAGAATATAAAGTTACGAATGAAATGTAATATGGAGGACGGATATGGAAAATGTAGAACATTTTGGAACATTGACAGAACGAATGAAAGAATTTCGAGAAGAAGTTTTAGATGAAAAACCTTATATTGATGCACAACGTGCAATTCTAGCAACGCTTGCTTACAAAGAAAATTTAAATCAACCACGAGTGATGGTTCGAGCTAAAATGCTAGAAAAAGTTCTTGATAATATGAGTATATATATTGAAGACAAATCTCTTTTAGCAGGAAATCAGGCAACTAAGAACCGTAACGCTCCTATTTTTCCTGAGTATACTATGGAATTTGTTATGAAAGAATTGGATCAGTTTGAGAAAAGGGATGGGGACGTATTCTATATCACTGAAAAGACCAAGGAACAACTTAGAGAAATTGCACCATTCTGGCAGAATAACAATTTGCGTGCAAGAGGAGAAGCTCTTCTTCCTGAAGAAGTTCGTGTCTTTATGGAAACAGGTGTATTTGGAATGGAAGGTAAGTTAAATGCAGGAGATGCGCATTTGGCGGTGAACTATGAGCGTATTTTGAAGGATGGATTAAGAGGATACGAAAAGCGTGTAAAAGAATATAAAGCTTCTCTTGATTTGACGGATCCTGAAAGTATAGATAAGTATTGTTTCTATAATGCAGTTCTTATAGTACTGGAAGCGGTGCGTAATTTTGCAAATCGTTACAGCGTTCTTGCAAAGGATTTAGCAGAAAAAGAATTGAATCAAGAAAGAAAGATTGAATTATTAGAGATCAGTAGAATTTGTTCAAAAGTTCCATATGAACCAGCAGAAACATTTCGAGAAGCGGTACAATCCGTATGGTTTATTCAATTGATTTTACAAATTGAATCCAACGGACATTCTTTGAGTTATGGCAGATTCGATCAATATATGTATCCATATTATAATCGAGATATTAAAAATGGTACTATTAAAGAATCTGAAGCCTTGGAATTGTTGACATGCTTGTGGATAAAGACACTTACAATCAATAAAGTTCGTTCTCAAGCACATACGCTGAGTTCGGCAGGTTCTCCTATGTATCAAAATGTAACGATTGCAGGCCAAACAATAGATAAAAAGGATGCAGTCAATGATTTGAGTTTTTTAGTTTTGAAATCTGTTGCACAGACAAGATTGACACAACCAAATTTAACTGTGCGCTATCACAAGAATATCAATAAACATTTTTTGGATGAATGTGTAGAGGTTATGCGTTTAGGCTTTGGAATGCCGGCATTAAACAATGACGAAATTATAATTCCTTCCTTTATGGATTGGCAAGTTAAAGAGGAGGATGCCTATAATTATAGTGCCATAGGCTGTGTATGTGATTTTCCCGTTGATTAGTTCCCTATTTTGATTAGTTCCCAATTCAGGGGCGTTTTTTCCCGAAATTCGGGTTTAATTAGTTCCTAATTCGGATTTAATCAGTTCCCAATTCGAAAATGATTAGTTCCTAATTCGGGATTTAATTAGTTCTCAATTCGGGATATAGGAGGAAACAATGTATAAATCGAAACGCAGCCTCAAAGTGTATGTGATTTTCCATTTAATCATGTCCGTTTTGGAGGCGATTTTTACCAGTTAATCGTGTCCGTATTAACATTTAGAAATGTCCGTATTGCAATTTGGACATGTCCGTATTCGATTTTAATCGTGTCCGTATTGCAAGTTTAATTATGTCCGTTTTAGAATTTGATTACTTCTAAGTTGGAATTACAGGAGGGAATAATGTATAAATCAAAACGTAGCCTCAAAGTATATGAGGCACCACTTGGTTTAAATAGTAAGCAGCAGATTCCGAGAATTCAGCTTCAGGGCCAGTGGCTAAAAGCACTTGGATATCATGTGGGTGATAAGATTGATGTTCAGTGTACTAATGACACGATCATCATCAATAAAGTGAAGACTATATAAAATAAGCGTCGGCCAATGAGTCGGCGCTTTTGTTTATAAAGTATTATTGTGCCTTACTGAATATCCAGTTATAATAGCAAATATAATAGCCAAGGAGGTTTATATATGAAAACAAAACAAATTTTAACGGCAGGAGCATTGGCTCTAAGTATGGTATTATCTGGAGGAATGTTGACAGGATGT
>ENA-ORUG01000348-ORUG01000348.1-human-gut-metagenome-genome-assembly--contig:-NODE-348-length-56205-cov-14.363241_pt1 | contig 56205 bp, 57 predicted proteins | sample MGYA00242079_ERZ509207 | MGnify/ENA primary metagenome ERZ509207 (study PRJEB26280, sample SAMEA2338780) | human gut metagenome | biome: human gut; feature: human-associated habitat; material: faeces...
AATTACGAAGATTTTATTGTATGGTGGATGATTTTTGCAAGAAATTGCCAAAACGAGGGAAAATACTTGGTTGAATACAAGAATTTTAAGCATCGGAACAAGCCGAACCGGATGATTAACGTGGAAATCATGATCATCCTAATCCAGTTTTACCCGGGAGATTCAGATGTTTCAAGCATTACTCCAAGGAATATGTATAACTTTGCAGGGTGCATCGGACATTTTTACGGGTCTATAGGTGGAATTTTGTCAAAGCAAATCTTGACTATTACATATAATTTAATTTCTGAATCAGGCTGTTGCAATCCAATTAGCTACCTGAAACGCAACACCGCCCGCACGGTGGTGCAGGCGGTGTCCGACGCGGCCTTTTTGTCCGGTTACTCGAACCAATCCGGGTTGTTTTCCTTCAGGACTTCAACGAGCTCCTTGTCCGGCAGCTTCAAGTTGCCCCGGTCGGTAAAGTAGAACACCTCGTCATAGAGGTATTCCGCCTCTTCACTGGTAAAGCCTTCGTTGGCATCTTCAAAACTGCCCGGCTGCAATGCGTCAAGCAGTTCGGTGGAGCCAATTAGCAATTCTTCCCCGTCGATTGATTCTACAATGCGGCAGATGTATTTCTTGCCGTCAAACTGGATTTCCTTTGTCTTCATATTGCCCTCCTTATTTTAATGGTATGTTACGTCCGTGTTCGTTGAGATATTCCATGATGCACTTCGCCTCCTCATGCGACGCCCTGTTGCGGTCATCATAACGGCGGCTGTCGTCCGCCATGACCTTGATGCACTCCCGGATAAGCCGGTAAAGGCTCTGCTGAAGCGTGGGGTGCATGTCAGGAATTGCCGCCGCAAATCGTTTCGGATTGAAACCAAAGTCGTTTACCGCCATTTCCCACTCCTTTGCAAGCCTGTACTCTTTAGATTCCTTAATGTTGTCCATAATCTGAATTTTTAATGATTAATAATTTTTTTCTTCCCTCTGTTCGGCATCCTGCAACCGGAGCCGCTTCGGGTTTTTCGGTGCAGGGAGAGGCCGCCGGAGAAGCCATTCCCGATGTTTTTTCCTGCCAATTACTCTTGCCCCGGCAAGGAAGAATTTGCAGGAAATCCACTTCAAAACGGAGGGAACAGGCGCGGCAGCCTACATTCGCACCGTAGAAAACCCGTGCGGTGACGGCATGGAGGCTGAAACATGGGAATCCAAAACGGTATAAAGGGAACGAGCCTTGGGATACAAGGCTTTGAAAAAGGGATGGTAGACGGTTATAAACGGATAGCGGCGGGCCTGGCACCGCCCGGTCTGCCATAAAAAAGGGAATGCCCGGCACACGACAGTATGCAGGACGGATTGCTCCGCCCTGCCTCTGAACTGAATTATGAAAGTCAAGCCGCTACATCTTCAGCTTGTGGCGTTTCATCGGGTTGCGGTTCTTCCTGCTGCTCCGTTTCCTGCTTCGCCTTATCCTGCACGGCAAGGACAGCTTTCTTTTCCTCGATGCGCTGGTGGCGTTTCTCGTACACTTCATCATAGCCCTTTCGGATTTCGGCAAGAGCCTCGGGCATGTGCTTTTCCGCAAATTGGAGCAAGAGGGTGGCTACTGCATTGCCTCCGAATGCTTCTTGGAACTTCGCAATCAGAAAATCCCTGCGGATGACGGCTTTCGCCTTGCCGTTAAGATTTTCAATGATATTGAACTTGTCCTCGTCAGAAAGGTAAAACACATTTTCGCTGTCGATGCCCACCGCAGCGTAATGCTCCTTGCGGAGCGATGAAAGGAGGAAGAAATAAATCATCTTGTCCTCGTCCGCACCAAACTTGGTTTCGGTGGCATCCACCTCCAAAATCCGCTTCTTGGTGTCTGCAACGGTCTTTTCAAGGGCGATTTCCTTGTTCCGCTTGTCCTGCTTCTCCAACTTTTCAAGCGGTGAAAGTGGCTTCTCGTCTGCCGATGCAGCATTTCCAGCCGTATTCATTACAGAAGTTTCCATGTAACCGAGAGAAATGTCATCACGCCCGACAATGACATAGAGCGATATATCCCCCTCCGTGCTTCCTCGCAGTATGTCCTCGCATTCAGCCTTGTAGTCCTCCTGCTCCTGCTCGTAATCCTTTCGGGCTTCCTCGTATTCCTCCGTGGTCTCGTAATCTTCCGCTTCGGGTTCTTCGGGCATTTCGGGATAATCCGTATAATATGGCAGCGTTTCCAACTCATAGCCGAGTTCAACAAGACGCTTTGCAGCCATATCGTTGGAATTGTAGGTACTACGGGCTAACATGGCAGTGGGATGTTCGCCCAACATCTGCACGGCTCGTTCCACAAGGTAGGCCGTGTTCATATCCTCAAGGCACTTCCTGTTGGCGCACTTTCCACAACCGCCCTCACAGAACAGCGTCATGTTGTTGGTGTTGTGCGGACAAGACATGCAGAGGGTCTTGTCAAAGGAATAGTATTCAAGGTCGGTCGTAAAATTCCTTTCGATGAGTCTCGCCACATCTGCGGCTTTCATGCCACGCCAACTGTTATACACGATACCCTCTTTCAGATGCCTGTCGTACACCTCGCTCTGTATGTCCTTACCATAACGGCAGATTTCGCTTGCCACGCTGATAGTGATTTCGTCCGTTTCCAAAAGGGCTGCGATTTCGGGTATCAGGTTCGTAAACTTGAGCCGTGTGCGGATATAGTCTTCCGACTTGCCGAACTGGACTGCCAGTGAATGTACATCGTGCCGTCCGCTCTCCATCAGTTTCTGATAGGCGTTGGCTTCCTCAATGGGTGTCACATCCTTGCGCTGCAGGTTCTCCGTGACCGCCATTTCTTCGGCCACCTCGTCCGACACTTCGTGAATGACTGCAGGAATAGTTTCCAACCCTGCCATGAGCGATGCACGGTATCTGCGCTCTCCAAAGATAATCTCAAAGCGGTTTTCCGCAATGGGGCGCACACCTATGGGCTGTAGGACACCCTGCTGCCGTATGCTGTCGGCAAGTTCGGCAAGGCTCGCCTCGTCAAAGGTCTTGCGTGGGTTGTAACTGCTCGGCTGAATGTCCGCCAATGCTACTGATACGATGTTCTTTTCTACTGACTTCATGTCTGTTGCTTTCATAATTCTAAAAATTTAATTTGTTAATAACTCGTTTTTTTATTTTCCCTCTTGTCGGTCCTTTTCTGCCGAACCGCCTTTGGGGTTTTATGGATGCAGGTTCCGGCTGTCGGTAGAGCTTCATACGGCGGTTTTTCCTGCCAATTACTCTTTCTCCGAAAGGAAGAATTTGCAGGAAATACACTTCAAACCGACGGATCAAGCGCGACTGCCGACCTTTGCATCTGATAAAACCAATGGCTGGTGACAGCAGGAATGACCAGGAGAGGATAAAGGCCCGGCCGTATAGAAAAGGGAAGACGGGCTTGTCGGTCATAGAAACGGTGTGGATGAACGCTATAAATGGGTATAAAAGAATGTGATATTTGACAAATACAAAAGGTGAATTTCCCACAAATCGTATAAAAGGATTGGCGGAACAGGCAGCATATCGGGCAACTCCGATATGCCACCTGAAGAAAATCACAGCGGCGACAGTTCCGCCGGGAACACTTCCGCCTCCGAATAGTCCGAGGCTATCAAAATGATACTGTCCTCTTCGATTACCTCCGGGACATCCACCACCTGATACACACCGTCCGACAAACCGCCGTCCGGGTCATGCCAGAAAGCCTTGTTTCCAGCCTTTATAAAATCGTAATTACACATATCTCTAACATTATTCTTATTTCTGTCCGGAGTGTAAACCGAAACCGGTATACACCATACCGGCAGTGATTCTGACTGCCGGATACGGCATATACCATAGTCCATACCGCCACCGGTATGCCCTTGTCAGAACGGCAGATCGTCCTTGTCGTCCTGCGGCATATCGGCAGGGGGTACGGGTGTGCTGTCCGTTGTGGTCGCCATGTTGTCCGGGCTGCCAGCCGAGCTGTCCTTCTTGCCTGTATTGATGAATGCGATGCTCTCCGCCGTAATGGAAAGCTGAATCTGGCCCTCCCCGTTTTTGTCCGTCCACAGGGAAGATGACAGCGTGCCTTCAACAAGTACCAGCCGTCCTTTTGTGAGGTATTCAGCCAACCGGATGTGGTTCTCCTTGTTGCTTCTTACCTTTACCCATGTGGTGACGTTCTGTCCCTTTGCATAATCGTCAACGGCTATGTTCATAGCCATGAATGAGCCGTGTGCTCCTGCAATCACCTGGCAGTCTTTGCCGATGCGTCCGATAGTGTGTACATGTAACATAATAAAAAATGTTTTGTGGCAAGATGGTTGGTCCTGCCGTTACCTTTTTTTTTATTTTCCCTCTTTTCGGTTCCTTTCTGTCTGAACCGCTGTCGGGATTTTATGCTGCAACCAAAGGCTGTCGGCAAAGCCGCACACGTCGTTTTTTCTTGCCAATTACTCTTGGCAGCCCCGGCTGTCAAGGAAGAATTTGCAAGAAATGCACTTCAAAACGTAAGGGACAGGCGCGACGGCCTATATTTGCAGCGGTATAATCAGACCGGTGACTGCCAGAAAGCATCCGGAGAAAGCATAATGTCGCACCGATTATAACTGTACGGACGGCCTGCCGGATATAAAAGCAGAGGGAAAGGATGAAATAACGGGAGAAACGGCTTGGGCGGGTAGAGAACAGCGGTCTGCCGGGCAAACAGAAAGGGGACTCTTTTCGCCTTGCGATCTGCCGGAATATATGGAGGCCGGCGCAAAGCGGGATGTGTCACCGTTTGCCCATGACACTGCCGGCCCGGAAAGAAAAGATACGGATTAAAGGCGGAATGTGCCAGAGCAAGATCCGGCAGGAGGTCTTGCATAGCGGAATACCGTGTTGTTTCGACATCTGTCGAAGCTCCGGCATGGAGCGGCAAGAATCGGACTGGCGGTGCTCCGGCACAGCCTTCCGTACCTTGGATTGAAGAGCGGACAGGGGCACAGACCTCCTACCTTGCTTCATGGGCGGGAAAAGCCGGGTAGAAAAGGAACGGCATGTCGGGACGGTATGCCATAAAAAGGGAATTGTCGGAATGAAGGCAGCCCAATATGACTGCCTTCCCTTGTCTGTTAATCGACGAAGTTGAAATGCCTGTCGCAAAATTCTTTCTGCCGCATGAAACGCTCGCTCCGGTAGAAGTCCACTTCGGGATACATGCAATGGCCGGAGGCGGCATATCTGCCGGTCGGTACACCCAACTCATAAAGCACGAGCCAGTCCAGCACCGCTTCTCCGTTGTTGTTCGTGTCGATGAACTGGCAGCCGGCATTACGCTCCACGCCCGGAAGATTGACGGTTATGACTGCCTCCGGCTCGAAACCGTTGCAGTCTTCTTTATATTCAAGCAATTCCAGACAGATTGGGCTGCCCAGTCCGTGCTGGTAGTAGGTAACAAACGGGAAGACCCATTTTTCATCCTTACGCAGAAGTTTTAACGTCAAACCGTCAACGACCACTTTTTTCTCACTGATTTTCTTTTCCATACTTCAAATTTTTTATTTCGTTTTTTTTCTTTTCCCTGCGTTCGGTCCTTTCAGACCTTCGCCGGAATTATTTTTCCGCATCTGAAAGTGATGACGGCAAGCGTACAAATCTGGCGACAGAAATACGCTTCTCCACGAGAAGGAAGATTTCCGTCGGACACCGCAGGCTTGCAGGATTTGTAGGGAGCAGCCGTAATCCGTTACTTTCGCGGAACAATAAGCCGGGAAGGTAGGACTGGCTGCGAAGACAAAGATAAGGAAAGATATAAAAGGATGGACAGGCAGGTATAAGGGGGAACGGTAAAAAAGGGAAAGAGGATAAAAAAGGGAGGATACCGTCCTATAAAGGCAGGGCGGGCCGCGCAGGGCGTACCATACAGAAAAACCTGCCCGGCCATACGACCGGACAGGGAGTAAAGGTTAAAATATGAATTACGGTCAGGCAGCTTTGTCGATGTCCTCCTGTGCCGGATGCGGTTTCTGTTCCGCTTCCTTGAGGGCTTCGTCTATCCGCCGCTGCAAGTCCCTGCATTCCTGCCGGAGCCTTGCCAGTTCGTCCGCCTTGCTCCACCTGCGGCTGACGATTTCCTGCAAGGTGGGAAGTTCGCTTTGCAGTTTCGCGATTTTCTTGCGCTGATTGTCGATGATGCCCGGCAGTTTTTCCAGTGCATTCTTCGGGTATTGCGCCGACTCGACAAATCCCAGCGGCAACGCTCCCGACATGCCGCAACGGTATTTCAATCCGCTTCTGCCCTCGACATAGAACGTGTTGCGGTCGAATGTCCCGGAAAAGTCATATTCGCTGCGCACCAGCAGGTTCAGCCCCATATAGCTGCCTATGGTGGCGTATGCTTCGCTGCGGTATGTTTTCGCTATGCGGTGCAGTTCACGCCCGGTCTCTTCCGCCGTGGCTTGCGGCAGGTTCAGCAGCAGGGTTGTCCGCTCTCCTGCGTATGCCTCGATGTATTCCCTGTCGGACTTGACCTGTCCGATGAACCGTTCCGCCTTTTCGATGTCCTGCCTGTTGGCTGACATCTTGTGCTCGGCACGGATGCGCCCTTTCTTGAAAATGGCCTGTTCCTTTTCCAACTGCATAATCCTGTTGTCAAGTTTCGCCTTGTTCAAGAGGTCGGTATTCCCGGAGAGGATGGCCACGAACTCGGCGAAGTTCATGCCGTTGTCCTCGTCCATGCTGTCCTCGTCGATGCGGCGCACGGCTATCGTGCCGTTGTTAATTTGATTGATGAACATCTGTTTGTTACGCAAAAGGTTGAACTTGTAGGCATCCAACGTCTTCTCCGTGCCATAGATGACTATATCCACCACATTGCCGCCCCAGAGCTTGACGGTATTGCCCTTGCGCACCGCACGACCGTTGCGCTGCTCCATGTCCGCAGGCCTATCGGGTAGGTCAAGAGCATTACTGCCCTCTTCCCCCCTCAGAACCGTACATGAGGGTTTCCCCTCATACGGCTCAAGCTTTTCTAAGTCTCTGTTCGTGTGCAGAGACCGGCTCATACTACTTCTTGTTTCCATTGGTTTTACGGGATAATTTGAAACATTCATCATGAACCAACAGATTACATTTCCGTCCGTCTTGGACGGTTGGCATTACGTTCCATGCCTTATGCGTGTCAATCGGTTCACCACATATCGGACATTTCCGACCTTGCTTTTCCCATAGGTAAAGCAGGGACTTACGTCCTTTCAGTGTCACAAGTATTTTTGACTTCATTCTTTTATTGAAGTACAAGCGGCAATCTGCATCAAACGGATTCATGTCCCCCTTTATCTGCGTATATTGCAGGAAAGGAAACGAAGATGCCAGTTTCAACAAGGTAAGTTGGTCTTCTTTGCCGTTTGATTTCTTGAACTTAGCCGCAAAAGTCCAGCTGTTCCCTCGGATATTGTGCCAATAACGGTCTTTTATCCACCGTTTCCCTTTCTTGGAATGACGGCGTTTAGCCCATTGCCACAAGGCGAGAAATATCTGATGGTCAATTCTATGAAAAGAATCACGTGTCGCCCCATGCTGATAATATGCTCCCCATCCTCGGATTTTAGCATTCAACATCCTGATTAATGATTCCTGCTTGCAACCCTTATGGCCTTTTGTCACCTTACGGATATTCTCCATAAAGCGTTTTTCGGCTTTCTTGGTCGGCTTGGTCAATATTTCATTGCCGTATTTGCGGATATTGAAACCGAGAAAATCGAAACCGTCACGGATATTGGTTATCACCGTCTTTTCTTCTGATAAGGTCAGACCTCTTTCAGACATAAAGTAGGCTACCAATGGCTTGATTTCCTTTTCAAGTGTTTCACGGTTCTCGCAGGTAATTATAAAGTCATCAGCGTAGCGGACAAGATTCACCATTGGCGAATATAACTTGCCTTTGATTCTAACTCGTTTATATTTCTCTGCAAGGACTTTCTGCAATCCGTCCAATGTCATATTGGCAAGCGTGGGAGAGATAATACCACCTTGTGGTGTTCCCTCCTCTGTCGGGAACATCTGTTTGTTGAAGATATAGCCGCATTTCAACCATTTTCGGAGCATTGCCTTATCCATAGGGATGTTGGCAAGCAGCCATTCATGGCTGATATGGTCGAAGCACCCCTTTATGTCACCCTCCAGAATCCATTCGGGAGAATAGCCTTTTCGGAGAATGTTATGGCATTGCATTACCGCATCCATACAGCGACGTTCCTTGCGGAAACCGTATGAACGTGTGTCGGCTGTTGTTTCCGACACTGGTTCCAATGCCATGAGGTAGAGTGCTTGCATGGCTCTGTCTTTCATTGTCGGTATTCCCAACGGTCGCAGTTTGCCATTACTCTTTTTGATGTGGACTCTTCTCAATGGCTTCGGCTGGTAGCCTCTGCGTTTGAGTTCGCTTATCGCTTGTGTTTTTGCTTCGGGTTTCTCCCATGTTTCCATGTCCACCCCGGGGGTGTTGCCACCTCCATTAGAAGTAACTCTCTTTACGGCTAAGGCTTTTGCGTAAAAAGAGTGGGTCAGCGTCCACTGCAAGGCTTTCACCTTGCCCGGTCTGCCTTCCTTCTGAGCCTTTACAATACGCGCTTGTAGCTTTCTGACAGCCAACTCCGCCTTATTCCAGTCTATTCTGTCCCAAAGTGTTTGCTGATTGTCAGCAGGCGCACACGATGTCTTGTTTTCGTTCATTTGCTTTCCTCCTTTTGAAAGTTCTAAAAGTTGATTGTAAAGAATCACCATTTGACAACATTCGGTTTTGATTGCCTCCCTAATGTCGTCACAGAAGTCTGCCCACTTTCGTGTCGGATGATGTCGCCCACATCAGCTCGTGATGTCGGTTCAATCCGTATCCGCTCCATTACAGAACGGCATTCGCTTTTTCTGTTATCTTATACCTGCACACCATTCGGCTTTCATTGCTGTCAGCTTACCTGCCATTTTTTACATGACAGGAGATATACAGGCTTACCATGTTCCACATAGATAACTAACGGATAGGTTAGGTTCTGTCTCATCCTCCGGCGGTGCTTATATCCGTGTAATCCTACCATGGAGAGGATTAACCGACCGCTTCCCTTTTGGGTAGAGTGTGCCAGTATCTTACACTCTTTCGTGACATTACGAAGTTTACTAACAGTTCGCTTGCGCTAACCATACTATCCAGCCTCGCCACTCTACGGTATGATACTAACCGTACTTCACTTCCCCTCACGGTTCTGTCTTGTCTTGCGAAAGTGTACTTTGTCCCGACCGCTTAATACAACATTAGGGTGCACCGGTCGGTAGGCTACCGCTGACGGAACAGCGGGTTAAAACTGATACCCGTAAGTATCATTCCAACAATTATCTATGCGACTTCATGTCGCACCCAAGGTATCTCGAGATGATGCACCGCCACCGCCCGCTGCTGGGCGTTCACCCCTGTACCGAGCATGGTAGTCGAGCCGAACAGCACACGCACCCTGCCGCTGTTCATGTCGGCAAAGAGCTTCTTTCTCGCCCTCTCCGTGGTGGCACACTGGATAAACTGGATTTCATCAGCCGGGATGCCGAGCCGCACCAGCTTGTCCTTGATGTCGGTGTAGATATTCCACACGTTAGGCTTGTAGGTGGAAAGGTCGCTGAATATGAACTGCGTACCCCGGTTGGCATTGGAGCGCACATAATAGTCATAGACCGTCCTTGCGCAGATGGAAGCCTTGTTTCCTGCGTCGTCGCTGAACCTGTCACCCAAAAGGCGCATGTCAAGCGACATCTTCCGTGCCACGTTGGTAGCGATGAGCATCTTCGCCTTGTCGAGATTGTCCGGTTCGGGAATATCGAGGCCGAGGTCTTCCCACTCTCCGCTACGCGCAAAGGAAACCAACCGTCCAATCATTTCCTCCTGTTCGATGGTCGGGGCATGGGAAAGAAAACGCACGTTCTTCTTCGGCACATCGAGGTTTATCATGTCGGCGGTGCGGTAATCGGTAATCTCACGCAGGAACATCGCCAGTTCCGGCACCTTGATATAAGAACGGAAACGCTCTTTCCGCCGGATTGAGCCTGTCACGTTCAGTTCGTAGTCGGCTGACTTCTTCGTGAATATCGCCGCCCACGCATCAAAGCAGCTGATGGACTGCCTGCGGAGTTCCCTCGGGCGCAGGTATTTGAACATCACATACAGTTCGGTAAGCGCATTGACAACTACTGTGCCGGAAAGGAATGTCGCCCCCAAATCCCGGCCTGTGCGGTGCTGTATGTCACGGATGGCAAACAGCATGTTCATCGCCCTTTGCGAGCCTTTGGTGTTGCCGATGCCCGCCACCCTTGTATGGCGTGTCTGGAACATCAGGTTTTTTATAACCTGACATTCGTCCACGAAAATGTGGTCTATGCCCATCGAATGAAAGTCCACTGTATCGTCTTTCCGTGCCTTGATTTTCTCCTGCAACTCGGCGAGTTTCGCTTTCAGGTTCTCCTGCCGCTTCTCCAGCCCTTTCTGCATCTGTCTGCTGCGGTAGCGCATGGTGGAGTTCTCCAGCACCTCGAGGCAACGCTCCACATCGGCCAGTTCCTCCGTGAAAATCTCCATCATGGTTATTTCCGACTGCGGTATCTTCGCGAACTGGTCGTGTGTCAGGATGATGCAGTCCCAGTTGTTGTTCTGTATCTTGGCAAACACCTCTTTCCGGTTGGCAGGCGTGAAGTCCTCCTTGCCCGGATAGAGCAGTTTGGCAGACGGATAAGCCTTGCGGAACGTGTCGGCAATCTCGTGCACGTTGGCTTTCAGGCCGACAATCAGAGGTTTCTGTACCAATCCCAAGCGTTTCATCTCATAAGCCGCCACGCACATTATCATTGTCTTACCAGTACCCACCTCGTGCCAACAGATACCTCCGCCATTCTGCTTAAGCATCCAGACGGCATCTTTCTGCGAGGGATAAAGCTCCTTGTAGGGGAAGTGCTCGAATGACAGCCCCGGAAAGGTCTGCGCCGAGCCGTCATAGTGCGGCCTCACAAAACAGTTGAACCGCTCGTTATAGACCCTAACCAGTTCATCCCTGACCTCCAGCGGCTGGCTGTCGAGCCATGCGTTGAACCGCTCCCTAATCTCCTGTATCTTGGTGGATGCCTCCTGTATGGCTTCCTCGTCCGGCACACGCACCCTGTCGCCGTTGCGTTCAATCTCCTTTGTTATTTCCGGCACTGTATCATGCAGGGCATGGACGAACAGGTCTTCGCCGTTGCAGTTGCGTACCGTGTAGGTGTTGTAAGCCGCCGGAGAATAGCCGTTCAGCCGCACAAGATAGGTGTCATTCACATCAAAGTACATCACCTCGGTTTCCACACCGAACAGCTCCGCCGCAAAATCGGCGTATATCTTCGTGTCAATCCACCGTTCGCCCATGTTGATGTCGAGTTCCTCGTAAGGTATCGGTTCGGGGGTTACGCTCTCCAGTGCCCTTGCAGAGATTTCCGTCCAATCCCTTTCCCTGCCGGACAGGTCGTCAAGGCATGACATGAGTTCCTTATGCTTGGCAATGACATTGCCTGCGAGAAACTTGCCTTTATGTTCCCATTCTCCGGCTATGGGATTGTAGAAAACCTCGCCTTTGAGGGCTTCCGTGACCTCTTCCACTTCCGTGCCTGTGGACTGCACGATGTAGTCCATCTTCACCTTGCCGTAGAAATTGAGGCTGCTTGCCAACGCCTCGAGCGGCGCCAGCGTTACATTGGTGTCTATCTTCTTGAATGCCACCGGCTCACGCATGATGTCGGACTTGAAGATGTTGTCGCCGACCTGCATTTCAATGGTATATACCTCCATGCCCAAACTGTCCTGCATGACAAACTCCCTGTTGTCGTTCTCGTGGAAGCACCCCCACTTGGCGACAAATGCGTCATACAGGGCGTTCAGCCGTTCACGCAAGGCCGCCTGTTCCTTTTCTTCCTCCCGCTCTTTCGTTGAGAGTTCAAAATACGCCTCCCGGAGCGGCAGGTAATCGGACGCCCTCTCCAGATTGACCTTTCCCTCGTCCAGCGGCACGAAATCCACCGCCGTTCCCTCGTAGAAGCTCGACTTGCGGAAGCGGAGCGTGCCAACCTGTCCCTCGAAGAGCACCATCGCACCCTCCTTTATCCATTCGGGCATATCCCCGGTGTATGCCCTCCGGCCTTTCTCCGGCATGACGGCAGCCGTTCCCCCGAAGAGCGACATCTGCACAGGCGCATCGTCCTGTCCGATGAAAAGGCTCTTGTGGAAATACCGGGCGAGGTCATACTGCAGCAGGGCGGACAGGTATCGGGACATGGAGCATTCGTCCCCAGACCACCTGTATTTACGGACATACTTACCGTGTTGGTTCCTGACAATGCCGCTGTCGGTCGCCAGTACGGTCTTCGGCAGGGAAAACAGCTTGTTGGCGTATTCCGTCATTGTTCCGTCCGCATTTGCCTTTTCCCTTGTGACTTGCAGGAAAGCTTTCTCCCGGAGCGAGAGGGATGCCTTGTTCGTATGCTTCTGAAATATGAGCAGGTCGCTTCCCACCTCGATGCCGCTCGTCTGCATGAAAAGCGTATCGGGAAGCCTTACCGCACTGATAAGGTCGGCATGGCTCACAAGATACTCACGCACGAACTTGTTGCCCGGCGTGTCGGCCACGCCCCTTGAAGTGACAAAGGCAAGCAAACCGCCCTCTGACAGCAACTCCATAGCCTTGAAAAAAAAGTAATTGTGAATAGTCTTGGCTGCTTGTTCGTAGATGCCGCCCATTTTCCAAAATTCCGCATCGAACACACGGAAATTGCCGAACGGAATGTTGGATGCAATGACATCGAATTTCCGATGCTCCAGCTCCTGCCTGTCTATCGTTTCAAACCCACCTGTCACGGTGGTTGCTTCATCATGCAAAAGAGAAAGTATAAGTCCGGTAATGATGTCGTTTTCAATGGCATAGCTGCGTGTTTCGTCCATAGCGACAGGCAGGAAGCCGCCGATGCCTGCACTCGGTTCGAGGAAGCTGCGCATCTGCAGTCCGTTCTCCCTGAATGTGGCGTGTATCTGACTTGCCACGGTGTCAATGATGAATTTCGGCGTATAGAACGCTGTCAGCACGGAAGACTTAATGCTGTCCAGAAAGAGATTGTAATCCGCTTTGCTTCCTTGAACAAAGGCATTCAAAGCTTCCTGCAGACGGTTCATCTGCTCCGCCAGTTCCTCGGGTATGGGAACTTGCGTCCCGATGGCCAGCACTTCCTTGACGCCTCCGAAACCCGAATACTGCGCCATCACCTGTTTTTCCTCCTGTGTGGCTTTCCTGTGCTCTCCGTAAACAGTCACCGCTGTTTCTATGGCAGCCACATTCGCCGCCAGTGATTTCAATTTGTTGTAACTCATAGCTTAACCTTTAAATTATTTTTTCCCCTTTGTTCGGTCCGTTTGCGACCGCAGGGATTATTTTTCTGCTTTGAAAGGTGGCGGTAGCCATACGCCAAGGCCGGTAAGGAAAAATACGCTCGACAGCCGGAGAGGAAGATTTTTCCGAGACCCTACGGGCAGAATGCCGGCATTGGCAGGAATGGGAACCGCCGGTTACCTTTGCTGAAAAATCCAATCCCCCGAGGTCGCACGGCTGAACAGGCGGAAACGCCGTGGCATAGAAAGGGAGGATGCCGGGCAGGTAGAAAAGGGAATGGAAAGGTATAAAGGTAATTGCCGTCGGCAGACCGGAAACATAAAAAGCCGTACCGGGTCATTTGCCCGACACGGCTCTGCCTTGTTCCGAAACGGATTAATCAATATCGTAGCCAATCACATATTCATCGTTGATAAGCAGGTAATAGTAACCGTTTCCACAATCTCTGTATTCCTTGCTGAATCCGGCAATCATGTCGCCGTTATCACGCGGCTCGCACCAGAGCGTACCATCATATCCGCAAAAGTCAAAACGACTGGTAGAGTAACTCTTTCCATCTTTCAGTGCTTTTCTGAAAAGCTCCATGCGCACGCTGCCGCAATACTTCTCAATCCTTACCAGGCTGATACACATTCCGTCAATACTTGTTCCTGTTGTGATGTTGTTTTCGTAGAGGGATTTCTCCGGGTCGGCTGCGGCAATATCCCGAAGCCAAGCGTTAGTATGCGTGGCAAGAGCGGCGAGTCTTTTGTATTTCAAGACCAGTTTTCTCTCCCTGTCCGTTTCAACATTGGCGGAGGGATAATATATTTTCTCAATGGACTTCCAGTCTGAAAAGACATAGCCCATTTTGCGCTTTCCCGGTGCGACAATTCCGATGATGTTTTCGTCACGGTTGATGAACAGCCGTCTGCGTTTCCCGTTAATCCTCACATACAGTGATGGGGGATTTTCCGCGTTGCGGAGATATGCTTCCGCCGGATGAATGTTAGTCGGTTCCATATTTTTCAATTTAGAGTGTTTATACTTCAGTTCAAAGTTTGGGTATGTCGCCGCATTTCAGCAGCCGGCCGTCCCTATAAAGCTCGATACGTCCGGGTCTGAAACCCATTTCGGGGGCAACATTTCGGATATAGTCCTGATATTCCTTGCCTGAAAAGTTCTTTCCGCAAAGGTTGTTGAAAATCATTGGGATTGCGTGTTCGCTGCTGCTTGCCAGCACTGTGCTGCCGTTCTGTCTGATTTCTTCCGTCATAAACGTCTAATTTTAATGTTCAACATCCATTTTGTTTCTTTCCCTCTGCTCGCCCTATGTGCGACCGTCGGGATTATTTTTCTGCATCGGAAAGGCGGCAAGAAGCAACCGGACAAGGCCGGACGGGAAAATACGCTCGACAACGGAGAGGAAGATTTTCACGCCCAAGTGGTATGCCGGCATTGGCAGGATTGTGACGACCGGATACTTTCGCAGCAAAATAAGTCCCTGAAGGTTGCAGGGCTGAACAAGTGGGGCACAGGGTAAAAAAGGCTCGGAAGCGATATACAAGGGATGTTCGATCATAAAAAGGGGAAAGAATATCTGAGAAGATTTTGTCGGACAGGCGGAATATGTTATCTTTGTTAAATTGTTAAAGGTCAATGCGGAACGCTGCCGAACATAATCGATAAAAGAACAAAGAAATGAAACAGATATTGGCTGATTATCTCAAAATATGCTTGAAATTCCGAAAGGAATATCTTAGCAAGCCCGAAAGGAAACAGCGGCACATGTTGTTAGTGGAATGGGCTAAGACTCAATATGCGGACGACAATCCGACCATCCCTGAATTGTATGAGTTTTGGGACAAATATAAAGATGTAAGTTATAATAAAATTTTTATCGAAAAGGCGATAGTCCCAACGGTTAATGAGGACTTTCAAAACGAAGGCATAGAAGGATTGAAATTCCTATTCTATTGCCTGCGTGGTAAAGATTGGATTGAATATATATCAACTATAAATCCTGTATCTATATTTTCTAATGAGCATAATTATAAATACAGTTCAATTCAGTTGGCTGATATGGTTCTTGAAAAAGATCCGAATAATGAAGTTGCGTTAAAAGTAAAGTATTTCATAGAGAAAGAGTATTTGTGGAACTCAATACATGAAATTCCTTTTGGCGTTTTGAATGGCATGAATGGAGCAAGTATTTCGGATATACCGAATATGTTAAGCTCTGTTGACAGGTTTCAAGCAGTGTCAAACAAACTGAAATTTGACAATGACGAAACATTTATAAATGACGAAATTCTCATAGAAGATTGTAGAAAATTTTATAACGCATACGGAGAATATCTACAACAACCGGATAGGTATGCCGATTTTGAAGATTATCTGAATAAGAATAACATTCCGTATAACCGATATTGTAGTACATATTACTATGAATAAAGATAATCAGTAAAAAACGGCCGTTCGTTCCTGTAAAGGTCGGTTGGTCGCCAAATATTTGGTGTCCGAGCTATGAGATTTGAGGGCCGAAAGGCACATACAAGGCATATATGATTTGAAAAATACCAAGAAGGGGGATATAAGTTGATATATGTTTTGTCAGACATAAGAAATGTACTACCTTTGTAGCAACATGCTTACCCCGCTTCCCGTAAGAACAGCGCACTCAGGGTGAGCTTTTTATTTTTAGAAGAGACTGAATCTGAAATAACCGTTATCACCTGAGCTGCAATGGAACCGAGACTGGTGTTTCTGATACTGATCGGCATAGCAATAGGCTTGTCCTGGCTGGCCGGTTACTGGCGGAAGAAAGCCGGGGAAGCCGCTTTTGCCGCCGCCCTGCTCGCCGACAAAGCCGAGGAGCGTGACCGCCACTGCCGTCTGGCTGTGCTGGCCGGGCACAGGGACGCCTGCCGTATGTTCTGCTTCGCCCATCCCGACTTTTACGAGGACAGGCATCCGCTCAAGCCTTTCCGTTTCCGGGGCATCAGCGTGACATTCTACGGCCATTATTATCCGTCGCGGTACAAAAGGCTGCTCAGCGAGGAACAGCGCGTGTTCTGCCGCTCCCTCTATGCCTTCAAGGAGGGAGAGAATAACGGCATCGACTTCTTCAAGTCTTGCCTGGCCGCCCTGCCGGTGGACACCGCTTCCTGTCATGTCATGTTCATGCCGTGCAGCAACTGGATAAAGTACGGCCGGCGGTTCAAGCGGCTCGACTGGTACATCACGACCCACCGGAAGGAACTCACCTCCGGGCTGCAGGATGTCGATGTGCACAGTGAACGAGAGAGCCTGCACGAGTGCAAGGGCAGCGAGCGCATCCTTGAAAGGAACTACAGCATCACAGGAGACATCAGGGGAAAAAGAATCATCATCGTGGACGACGTGTTCACGAGCGGCCAGAGCCTTACCGACTACAAGGAAGAGATAGAACGGTGCGGTGGCGAGGTGGTGGCCGCCATCTTCTACGGAAAGACCGTCACGGTTCCGCCGCTGTTCCTGATAAAAGCCCATGTGTGGGGCGGGCATATCGTCCGCGCCATCACGCACGAGGCATAAGTCCTACGGCATTCCCGCCAACGCCGCCACGCATTTCTCCTTCGTGGCCTTGATATAATCGAAAATCTCCGCCGGATCCACGGTTTTTCCGTTGCGCCTGCAGGTGATGTGCAGGTGCTCTCCGGTGCTGCGTCCCGTGGAGCCGGTGATGCCGACCGCATCCCTCGGACGGACGGCTGTTCCCTTGCCGACCAGAATCCGTGAAAGGTGGCAGTAGCTGACGGTGAACCCGCCGTGCCGCAGCACCACATATTTCCCCGAAGCCCTGTCCTGTCCGACCTTGAGCACCGTGCCGTCCATCATGGCCAGGGCTTCGTCGCCCCGCGCGTGCAGGTCTATGCCGTTGTGGAACCTCCTCTTTCCGGTAATCGGGTCCGTCCTGTACCCGTATGGCGAGTTGACTTTCATCCTGCGGAGCGGGTAGCACACGCTCAGGTAGCGCCGCACCCATTTCTCCCTTGCCGCATCGGGTGAAGCCGGTGCGTTTTCTTCCGTGGTTTCTCCATCTTTCCAGACAGGCATTCCGGGGCGTTCTCCTATGCCAAGGCTGGTTATATGCACGGCTTCCGGCACAGCGGCCGGGATGCCGGATGCGACAGTCATAAACTGTGCGAAAAGCGGTGCCGAGACAAGGACGGCACCTGTGGCAATCATTATCATTTTTTTCATGCGGCAAAGATAGCAAGCCCCGCCACCCCCGGAGAAAAATCGGACATCGTTTCTTGTCATAATATGATTATTTAACTGTTCAGAATATGATTTTTGCGGTAAAATCATATTCTAATCATAAAAAATACTATATTCTAAATCTTTATATTACCACATACTTGCCTGACACGATAAAATCAGCCTATCTTTGCAGAGTATGATTTATAGTTTGATTTTAGAATATGAAACAAGTACGATTTGATTTGACCGAACTTCCGTTCGGAACGCTTGCCCGGTTCGGGCTCACGCAGGAAATGATAGAGGATCTTCCCATGTTCGTCCTGGAAGACATCTGTCAGGGCAGGCATTCGCCCGTGCTTCCTGTCCGTGTGACCGGCGAGAACGGCGAGACCTTTGAAAGCCGCACACGCATCGCCTTCATCCGCAGGGACGACGGCCAGGCGGACGTGGTGTTCTATCCGGTATTGAAAACCTCCCCGCTGGAGAAATACGGCGAGGCGCAGCAGAAACAGCTGCTTGAGGGCAAGGCCGTCATCGTGGACGTGGAGACCCCTGACGGACGCCACAGCAAGGCATTCGTGCAGATAGACCCGGAGACGAACCAGGTGCTTTCCGTGCCCACACCCATCATCGGGCGCAACCTTCAGGTGGCCGCAGAGGAGCTTCGTCTCGGCACGGCGGAGGTCAACAGCCTGCAGCACGGGGAGCCGCTGACCATCGTCGTGGATGACGAGCCTGTCACCGTGGGCATCGACCTCAATGCCCGGACAGGCATCCGCTTCTGCCACGGCGACGGGGAGAGATGGCGCGAGCAGTCCAGGCGCGAATGGGACAAATACACTTTCGGCTGCTATGGCTGCTGGGTCATGGACGATGACGGCAACCTCAATTATGTCTCCGAGGACGACTATACCGAGGAGCTGTGGAACGAGCAGAAGAAAAGCGCCGAGCGCAACCGTGCCGCTGCGCTTCATAAATAACCCTCAGAACCGGAACGGCAATGGAACGGAATACCTATTATCCGGAGGAAATCCTCATAGAGAAAATGGAGAGCGGCGAGTACGGCTGGCTCGATTATGTCAACCATCACTCTGCGGAATGGCAGGAGGAATACCTCCGCTATTGCAGGGAGAACGGCCTTCTGGTCGGAGACGCGTCCGCAGAGTCGTTCGTCCATTTCAAGGACCGGGAGCTGGAGGCGGCCCTCGAATCCGGAGACGCATAAACCAATCACAGACAATCCAAACTTTCAGACAATGGCGATACGAAAGAACACCAACCCACGGGCGATGGACCTGCAGCCGGAGATGCGCGACATCCTGATGCGCAACGGCATGCAGGCCCATATCGTGCCTGACGGCGCAGGCTACAGCCTGGTCGTGCAGGGGCATGACTCGCCCCTGCTTGCCTATCCCATCACGGAGCGGCAGATGCTGGCGCTGACCGACTGGGGAACGAACACGACCAACAAGAAGGCCTACAACGTGTTTACCAGCATTGTCGGCAAGGACTTCTTCCTGCCCAAAGATTTCGTCCACGCGCGGAACGCCAACGGCCGTGTCGCTATGGGGCTTCACGGATACCGCATCGGCATCGGCGAATACGGGCGCACCGGCCGGATGGGTCTGCCGCCCCCGTTTCTCGGGTGGACACCCCGCCAGCAGTGGGGCTTCCACCTGCGCAGGGTCGGCGGCCAGCTGTTCTATCCCGGTCCCGTCGTCGCCGAACGCTGGGACGGACGGATGAAGCCGGGCGAACTCCAGTCCGGCGGCTACGGATTCTATTATAAAGGCGGTCAAAGGGAGATTGCGGCGCAACCTGCGGATGTCCTGCAGAACCTGCAGAGCGTCATCACCCCGCTTGTCGCCCGTGAGCGGAGCAGCGAGCCGGCCAAGCCCTACAAGGAACTGGTCAGCTCCCCCGTGTACTTCTCCAACGAGAAGTGGCAGGAATGCCTGTCCTCGCACGGCCTTATCGTGGACGCGGAGCAGCGGACGCTGACCGTGCAGTCGGAGTCCGTGGCGGCCGATTTCGTCTATGACCTGACGGCGGAAGAGACGGCGGCGCTGACCTCCAACTCCATCAAGGAACACCCGGTAGAGGAACGCATCGGGCTTATCAACAACATCATCGCAGCGGACTACCGGGACAAGGTGACAATGGAAGCCCTGGACAGCGACCGGCGCATCGGCATCGGCCTGCACCCGGAGGTGGAGGAAGACCTTGCCCGGCAGCAGCAACAGGAGCAGCAGCTCTTTGAGGGTCAGCAGCAAGGCAACCCTATAGGACAGATGGCCGAAGGCGCCGTCATCGACGGCAGGGACCTCTATTATCTCAGCGAGAACCGGGGCTGGTACCGGGAAGAACGGCACGGACGCGAGGTGGAAGTAAGCGAAATCGCCGTCCATCCGGCAGAGACCGAGGGCAAGTACAGGATGACCGCCGTCATCGACGGGCAGACCGTCAGCCACGAGATCAGCCAGAAGGACTATGACAAGTTCCTCGCCGTCGATGACTTCCACCGCATGAAGCTCTTCTCGAAGATATTCAGCGAGGTGGACATGAAGATGCGTCCCGAAGCCCGGAAGAGTCTCGGCGTGAAGATATTCGCCGCCCTGACAGCCGGAGCCGTCGTCACGGCCGGCGTCGTGCACGGGATGAACCACTGCCACCATGCGCCGGAGTTCTACGGCGAACGGTTCGGCGGGCCTCCCAGACCTTATTTCAAGCCCGGAGTGGACACGCCGCGTGATGTGGCGATACGCAACTTCGAGGCCGAGATGAACCGGGAGATAAGCGACATGCGTATGGGGAGGTAGGCCTATGAACGAAAACGAACTGACATACGATGACTTTCTGCAACGCCTGACCATACAGGACGTGCTCATCGACGCGGGCTACCGGCTGAACAGGCGGGACGGCCTGCGTTATCTGTCATACGTCCGGACAGACAGCGACGGCCGGCGTGTGCGCGGCGACAAGTTCCTCGTCACACCCAAAGGCCAGTGCTGCTTCCAGCCGCCCCTCCTGAGACTGTACAACATCATCTCCTTCATCAAGGAACATCCGCAGTTCTTTGCGGAATACCGGGCGGGCATGTCCGGCGACCGGCTGGTGAACCTCGTGTGCAACCGGCTGCTGAACCATCCCATCCCTGACAGGGAGACACGCATCATACAGCCCAGGCGGGACACCAGGCCCTTCAACATAGAGGACTATGACATCCACCGGTTCGACCCCCAGGACAGGGAGACACAGAAGAAATTCTACTTTTTCTTCAAGCACCGGGGCATCGACCTGTACACCCAATATGCCTTTCACCGGGATTTCTGTCTGGCGACCCGGCACCGGCCGGACGGCCTGAGCTACACCAACCTCGCCTTTCCGCTCCGCCTGCCCAGGGACACGGACAAGATTGTCGGATTCGAGGAACGCGGCCGTGCCCGGATGGACGGGAGCGGCAGCTACAAGGGCAAGGCCGAGGGAAGCAATTCGAGTGCGGGGCTGTGGATCGGCAGTCCTGCCGGGACAGCCCTGAGAGATGCCACCCATGTATTCTGGTTCGAAAGCGGCTATGACGCCATGTCCTACTACCAGCTGCACCAGAAGGACAACAGGGACTTGTGGAAGGCCGTATTCGTCTCCACCGGCGGGACACCGACCGTGGAGCAGATGCGAGGCGTAATCGCCTGTTCCCGTTCCGCCCGGCAGCATATCTGTTTCGACACCGATACGGCGGGCCGGGAGTTCACCGACAATCTCAAAAAAGAGATCCACCGGACGGTCAAGTCCGGCATAGAGCCCACGCCGGAGCGGAAAGCCTACCTCGGTTCCATACCCGCCGGAGGCGGCATTGACAGCGGCGATACCGACCTGCTGCCTGACGCCTTGCGGTCCAGTTATGGCAAATACGAGGCCGCATGGGAGGAAGTCATGTCCATGCGGTCGAGCGGGCTGTGCCATCCCGATGACATACGGGAACAGGAAAAACTGATGAACAGCCATTACAGGGATTTCCGGAATGGGCTGCGGGATTTTCTCGGTCTGGACGAAAAGGATGACACCCGGTTCGTGCGGGAAGAGCCGAAAGCCCCCTGCAAGGACTGGAACGACGAGCTGCTGGCAGTCATAAGAAAGGAAGCGGCCGCCCGCGAGAACCGACCCAGAGAAGAAGAAACCGAACAGGAACGAAGAACAGGCTACCACCGATGAGAACGGCATCAGACATATCGCAACCGGAAAGTCTCGTGCTGAGACCGCACAGGATGCAGTTCGTCCTCGACGAGCTGCCGGCCCTTGCCGTGTGCTGTGCCGGAGGCATCTACGGAGGCTTGGAGGACATGCCCTTTCCCATTGCGGGCGTAGCCGTCTTCCTCTGCCTGTCGCTTGTCCTGCTGTACCGCTTCCTCTGCCTATGCAGGATACGCTACCGCATCGGCAGCGAGCAGCTTGTCTGCGAACGAGGGCTGCTTGTCCGCAAGGTGGACTACATGGAGCTCTACCGTGTCGTGGACTTCCAGGAGCACCAGAGCCTGATGCAGCAGTTCTGCGGACTGAAGACGGTGCGCATCTTCTCGACGGACCGCAACACGCCCCGGCTCGACCTTACAGGCATGAGGCGGAAAGACGACATCGTGCCGCTCATCCGGAGCCGGGTGGAATACAACAAACGAAAAAAGGGAATATATGAAATCACGAACCATTAGCATCAGCCTTGCCGCCGTGCTCGCATTCCTGCTGCCGCAGCTTGTGCAGGCGCAGATAGCGGCCTCCAACCCGTTGGAATGGGTGGCCCTTGCCGAAGGGAACGAGCTTATAAACGGCCAGATTGACAAACAGATAAAGGGACAGACCCAGACGGCTGCGCTGCAGAACAGCATTGCCGCCGAGTTCAACCGGATACACCAGTGGGAGAAGGAATACAACAGCTACCTCAAGACGGCCAGCGGCTACGCCTCTTCGCTGAAAGCCTGCACGCACCTGTACAACGACGGCGTGAGGATATTCCTCACCCTCGGCAAATTAGGCAAGGCCGTCAAGGACAACCCGCAGGGCATCATCGCCGGCATGAGCATGAACAACCTCTATATCGAGACGGCGACGGAGCTGGTCTCCGTGTTCTCGCTGCTGAACGACGCCGTGGCGAAAGGCGGCACGGAAAACATGCTGACAGGAGCCGAGCGCAGCAAGACCCTGTGGGCGCTGAACGACAAGCTGTCGGCCTTCAGCCGGAAGCTGCACCTGCTCTACCTGAGCATACGGTACTATACGCTGAACGATGTGTGGAACAACGTGACGGCCGGGATGCTGGACCGCGACAACGGGGAGATGGCACGGCTGGCCATGAACCGCTGGCGGCGTGCGGCCGCACTCGTGCATTGATGAAAGGAGGAACGATGGACAGGCTGACGATTCTAATGACATGTATCCTGCTGCTGTGCGCCGGCACCCTGAAAGTCCGGGCGCAGAACGACCCCGTGCTGGCAGGGATGATCCTGCTCTATACCGACAAGGCGCAGAAAGAGCTGAAAAGCCAGGAGAAGGTGATGCTGCTGCAGACCACCGGCCACATCTGGACAAAGGAAGAGATAGAAGGCACCACCGACCTTCAGCGGGAGTTCAACGACTATCTGGACTCGTTCCGCTCGATTGTCTGCTATGCCGCCCAGACCTACGGCTTCTACCATGAGATAAGCCGGCTGACGGACAACCTGGGCGACTTCTCGCAGCAGCTTGCAAGGCATCCGGCCAACGCCCTTGCCGTCGCCCTCTCGACGCGCAGGAACAAGATATACCGGGAGCTGATACTCGGCAGCGTGGAAATCGTGAATGACATCCGTACCGCCTGCTTGTCGGACAACAAGATGACGGAGAAAGAGCGGATGGAAGTCGTGTTCGGCATCCGTCCGAAACTCCAGCTGATGAACAGGAAACTGCAACGCCTGACCATAGCGGTGAAATACACCACGATGTGCGACATCTGGATAGAGATTGACGGCGGCTCGGTCCCCGTGGCGGACAAGCGCGACATCGTGGAAGCCGCCCAACGCAGATGGAGGCAGAACGGAAGGAAAGTAAGACCTTAAATATATAGAACAGATATGGGATTCTGGGACGCATTATTGAAAGCAGGCGGCAAGGCCGCCAAGAACATGGGCAAGGCCGCCGCAGCCACCGGAAGGAGCGCGGGCCAGGCCGTGCTGCATCCCTCGCAGACCCTGCGCGGAGCGGGTCAGGCGATGAAGACCGCCGCCATAGGCAGTGCGGCCGGTTATGTGGCATGGGAGAAGCTGACCACGGACAAGAGCGTGGCGAGGATCGTGGGTGATACCGTCATCGGCGAGTCGGCCACGGATGCCCTTGCCGGCACGACGGAGGACATCCGTGAACTGAAAGGCAAGGCCGGGGAAGCGGCCGACGCCGTGAGCGGCGCTGCGGCAAGCATTGGCTCCAGCCTGAACGGAGTGTCGAATTTCATAGGCCAGGCCACTGGAGGCGGACTCGGGGACCTGATCGGCGGATTCTTCAGCAACCTCGGACGCGGCAACGTGTCCGGACTGAGCATAGCGGGGCTTGTCGCCGCCGCTTTCCTGGTCTTCGGGCGTACCGGCTGGCTCGGCAAGATAGCCGGGCTGTTCCTGGGCATGATGCTCATCGGCAACAACGCCGGGCTTGTCCGCACGGAAGTGCCGGAGACCGGACAGAGAAATTCCGCGCAGGACCTTTTCCCGGAGGGACAGGCCCAGGGCGGAGGCATGAGAAGATAGGACATCAAACACAGAAGAAAATGAAATATACAGAAGAAATGATACTGCACTCCGAGAGCGGCTACTGTATGCCTTTCGCGGAACCTGACGGCAGAGACGTGAGCCTGTCGCTCGGCTACGGCGAGCAGACCCACCCGGAGAGCGGCGAGAAGTTTTTCCACCACGGCATCGACTTCGGCGTGCGGCGTTACCTGCTGTCCGCCGTGGCCAGCGGTGTCGTGTCGGGCGTATGCAACGACCCCACGCACGGCATCTGCCAGACCATCCGCTACGGACAATATGAAGTGACCTACGGACACCTGTCCACTGTCTTCGCCCAGTTCGGCAGGCCGGTGAAGGCCGGTCAGACCGTGGCGATGAGCGGCGACCTGCTGCATGTAGGGGTCCGGTTCAAGGGCGAGGAAATGGACCCGCTTGAGTTCCTCGCCATGCTGTACGGCAACATCAAGGCGATGCAGGAGGCGGGCGGCGACAGTGCCGGCGGCTTCTACGATGCCGCTCCGCAGACCGACTACGAGCAGGACAGGGAGGAGATAGAACGGCTGATGTTCCGTTTCCTGCCGCTCTACATGGATGACCTGCGGCTGGGAAGATACACGGTTCCCGAACATACGGAGCAGTCGCTGCGCAACATCTTCACCACAGGCGCGATGAAAGAGTATTTCTACGAGCGTATGCCGAGCATGGCGAACCCCCTCGGACTGGGACAGAAGGCGCTGCCTCTGGTGTGCAAGGTTCAGAACCTGCTGATAGCGGACTTCCTGAACTACCTTGCCCTGCGCCACGAGGTGTACCTCTCGACAACGGGCGGAGACTTAAAAAAAAACTTCGTGCCGAAGCAGTAGCCTCCGGCGGCATCATCGACCCGCTGGCGGAACTGGACATCGACATCCAGAGCTTCGACATACCGAGGGCGGTCACCGTCTATCCCGACCGTGCCGGCATCCGGTGGTGGACCAAAGCCTGGTTCAACAACCGGGAGGAAGGCGAAGCCTCCGTGGAGATCGGGCGGACACAGGCCGTGGACTTCATCCAGGACCGCATCGAAAAGGACGCATGGCTCGAAGCGTTCTTCCCCAAGCAGATGGAGGTGTACCGCAACGCCATCGAACAGACAAAGGAACAGTTACTGAAACAGGTGAACTTGATATGACAACATAATGGAAGGAATAAAGCATAGCAGACAGTTTGCGGAAACGGAATCCCTCATGGACAACTATTTCGTCTGCCACATTGCCCCTGTCATGAAACAGACGCAGGCGTACCTGAACGAGAAACAGGGCGAGGAGATGATGGAATACTCCACCTCCCTCGGCGGCATACTCAGCATGATGGCGACGGCGGGCCAGCCGTTGGGCGACCCCTACCAGACCCTCAAGGTCACGGGGGAATGGAACTCGAAAACCACCGAGGACTACATCGCGATGTGCCGGGAGAGAATCGTCTCGTCCGAAGAGATGCAGCAGGACCTTGCCTGCATTGCCGGACAGTGGCGTCGTGCCGCCGTGCAGGAAATCGGCAGGGAGCGTTATGACGAGCTCTCGGAGAAACTGGGGTGCGACCTTGCCTATGCCTATGTGGACTACCGCATGGAGCAGCTGATGATAGACAGGCTGGTCAGGGAACGGATGCCCAAATCGTCCGCAGAATACATCATCCGCAAGGCGGCGGAGTCGAGCCTGCTGGGTCTGCCGCAGGTGCTGGGCCGTTCGCCGCTTGCCGAGGAGATAGAAGCCCGTGGCGAGGCCGCCTACCGTCCAAGCAAGGCGGAGAAAGGCGCTGCCTGGGCATTGGGGGCTACTGCGGATACTGTCATGCTGGGCGGCGCGGGGTCGTGGGCGACATTCGCCAAGTTCATCGGGGCGGACGCCGCCGTCTCCACCGTCGTCGGGTATCTCGAAAAGGACAAGCCGGAAGGCCCCACAGTGGAAGCGTGCATCAGCAAGGGCGTGTTCGGCATCGACGGCAATGTCTTCGACACTTTCCGGAAGGAAGCCGCCGCCATCCCTCCCAAAGAAAACGGCGCCCTTGCCGAAGCGAATAATGTACTGCACAAGAAAATACCCGTGTGCGAGTTCGATTTCACGGAATGGATGCAGGTGGGAAACACGCAATGGTGGCCCGATTTCGGGGCGTCCGTCCATGACCGGGAAGAAAAATACAAGGACGTGCCGCTGATTGTGGCCCCCGGCCAGGAAGAAGCCTACCTGCGGGAGCTGGAAAGGCAGAAAGCGGAGGAAAAAGACGGGCAGGCTGCAGTGCAGGAGGAACAGAGGGAAGAAAACAGGACGGAGCCACAGGTCCAAAGTCGCGGCGGAGAAGAAACTGCGACTGTCGGACAGGAGAATCCATCTGCATCAGCCGGCCAAAGCAACGAGAACGGCTGGGACGGGCTGCTGCGGTCGGTAGGACTGGACGGGCTGGGCGACATCACCGGCAACCTCGGCTACATCATGGCGATGCTTCCGGACATCCTGCTGGGCGCCTTCACGGGAAAGACCCAATCCCTGCGCCTGAAGGACAACCTGCTGCCGATGGCGAGCATCGTGGCGGGCCTGTTTGTCCGGAATCCGCTGCTTAAGATGCTCCTTATCGGCCTGGGCGGGGCGAACCTGCTGAACAAGGCCGGGCATGAGGCACTGGAACGCAAGCGGTCGGAAGGACTGACCGCCGGAAACCGGGAACCGGAGTACAAGCGTTATCCCGACGAACCGCTCAATCCCCGCATCGTGAACCCGACGCTGCAAGGCTGCACGCTGGTGGCCACGATAGACCGTGTGCCGTGCACCGTCCAGCTCAGTCCGGTGGTGGCCGACGCCTACAGGAAAGGCGCCCTGCCGCTGAACACGCTGGCCAACGCCGTGCTTGCCCAGAGCGACCGGCTGAACCAGATGGCTTCACAGAACTACGACAACAGCCGTCCGGAAACCGTCGTGCGCACACGGGGCATCCAATAACCGACAATAAAAAAAGCATACGGATATGAAAGAGAAATCACCCATAGAGAAAAATGCCGAGAAGAAGCAGACAGACCTGCTCTCCGAAGCCCTGAACGGAGCCTCGAACGCGAACGGGTACTGGCTGAACGCCTCCGGCAAAGGCTATCCCAAGTTCTATCCGCGCGGCGTGGCCGTCAGTCCGTTCAACGCCCTTTTCATGGGCCTGCATTCCGACAGGAACGGATGCAACTCGAACCTTTTCGTCCTCTACAACGACGCCAAGGCGATGGGCATGTCTGTCCGGGAACATGAGCGCGGCGTGCCTTTCCTTTTCTACAACTGGAACAGGTACATCAACAGGAACAATCCGGAGGAGATCATCAGCCGCACGGCCTATCTCGAACTGGACGAAAAAGAGCGGAAACAGTACAAGGGCGTGCATAACCGGGAGGTACGCACCCTCTTCAACATAGACCAGACCACCCTGCCGGATGCTGACAGGGAATCCTATGCCGCCGCACTGAGGCAGTACGGCGGCACGGCGGGAAGAGGCTATACGGAAGCGGACAACCGCAAGCTGCATATCCGGTTCAATGATTTCCTGCTGAAGATGAAGGAGAACCTCGTACCTGTGCGCTACGACGGCAGCGGAATGCCCCATTACGAGACGGACAGGGATGCCGTCTATATGCCCCGCCAGCGGGATTTCGAGCATTACCACGACTACCTGCAGGAGACCCTGCGGCAGATAGTCAGCGCCACCGGGCACCAGCAGCGCCTGGCGCGGGAAGGCATGGTGATGAAAAACGGCATTCCACCCTCGGATGACGCGCTGAAGCAGGAACGGCTGGTCGTGGAAGTGGCTTCGGGCATCAAGATGCTGGAACTCGGGCTGCCTGCCAGACTGTCGGAAGAAAGCCTGAAGACGGTGGAATACTGGGACCGCGAGCTTCAGGAGAACCCGCTGATGATGGCAGCGCTCGAAAGTGACGTGAACAACGCCCTTGAGGTGATCCGCAAGGCGGAACGCGGCGAGAAGATTGAATACGCCACCATCCGCAACCGGAAACAGACCTCCGACATGAGGGCGGAGCTTCCGAAACACCATGCCATTGCGGACGAGATAGCCCGTCATCCGGACAAGGACAAAAAGACCATTGTCGTGGTCAGGGACAGGGCCGCGAAAACGGCGGACGTGATCCTGCCGGCCGGCGCATCGCTGGAAGTGGACAACGAAGTGCCCGGAATGAACAAGAACCGCATCGAGAGAGCCCTGCGCAAAGAGGGATTCGGGCAGATAAAGTTCTTCAACCCGGACGGGGCGTTGGGCTTCAGACCCGACGACAGCTATTTTTCCGGCAAGGAGGTTTCCCTGGCCCGACTGAAGAACTGGGAGATGCAGGAACTCTCCACGCTGGATGTGGCTCCTGCGGTGAAGCGGGCCAGTGAGGTCAGCTTCGACCAGGTACAGATGATACAGGACGACAAGAACCGCTGGGCGCTCTACATCAAGCCGGAGAACGGGAGCGGCTACAGCGTCTATCCGGACAAAGAGGACGTGAACCGGTTCTTCTCCACGCTCAAGCAGGCGATGGACAACATTGGCAAAGTGCGCATGGAACTGGCGCACAAGTATCACGCCCTTGCGGAGACGAAACCCGACCTGAAGGTTGACCTGTTCAGTTGCGGGGTGAAGGACATCGACCTGAACCGCATCCAGCGGGTCAGCGTGTTCAAGACGAAGAAAGACGGCATCCTGTGCGCGGCGACCATCGACGGGCGCAAGCCGGAGCCGAGAGCCGTCACGCCGCAGCAGTGGCAGCGGATGTGGCTTGCCGAGGACAAGGACGGGTACAAACGGAATCTGGCCGCCTCGCTCTTTTCCGATGTGATGCGGCAAGGACAGAGGCAGGGCAATGCCGTGGAAACGGTGGCATCGGCCGACAGGGAGCCTGAACAGAGGGAACAGGAACAAAGGAATATTGTTGACACATTATCGGAAGAATTTCTTTCGTATTGTAAGGACATCAAATCAAAACAGTCTGAAACCATTGTCCTGCTCAAGCACGAAGGACAATATTATGCTTATATGGACGATGCTGAAACCATTGCGCTTGAACTTAATATGAAGGTGCAGAAAGAAGACCGTCCGCCTTTTAATCCGCATAAGGTAATATCCGCTTTCGGACCGTACAGCGGAGAATCCGAACGCTGCATTTCGGAACTGGGAAAATCAAGGTTTCATATTACTGTCTTGGATACGGCCCAGAAACTCCAATCCAATATCTCCGCAGACTCACGAACCGAAGATTGTGACAACGGACATCAAATAACATTCAGAAGATAGAGACATGAGCAAGAACCAAGAATACGCAGAGAAGTATGCCGAATATGCGATGGAACAGATGCGGCGGTACGGCATTCCCGCCTCCGTGACACTGGCGCAGGGCATACTTGAGAGCAGCAACGGCCAGAGCCAGCTGGCACGGAACGAGAACAACCACTTCGGCATCAAGGCCACGCCGTCATGGATTGACGAAGGCGGACGGTACGCCCTGTATTCGGACGACAGGCCAAACGAGAAGTTCTGCAGCTATGACTCCGTGGGCGACTCCTACGAGCACCACTCCCGTTTCCTGAAAGAAAACAGCCGCTATGCCGCCTGCTTCAATCTCTCGCCGGACGACTACAAGGGATGGACGGTAGGCATTGCCCGTGCCGGGTATGCCACGGGAAGCGGCTATGCCGCCAACCTGCAGAAAATCATCGAGCAGAACGGCCTTGACAGATACGACCGTCAGGTCATGCAGGAAATGGCGGCACAGGGACGGCTTTTCGGAGTGGAGGAAAACCCTTTGGGAGAATCTGAAAGCGCGGCCTATTCCTTTCCGGTCGAAAGGAAGGATTTCCTTTTTGTCACCACCCCGTTCGGCGTGGATGGCCGCACGGCCAACGGCGGCGGGAAAGTCCACAAGGGACTGGACATCCGGTGTGACGGGGATGCCGTCCTCGCCACGGAAAACGGAGGCAAGGTCGTCTCCGTGAAAGGAAGCGGTGGCGGGCAGTCCGTGACCGTGGAATACAGCCGGAAGGATGGTAGCAAGGTGCAGTGTACCTATATGCACCTCGGCGAAGTCTCCGTCAAGGCCGGGGATACTGTCAAGTCCGGGCAGCAGCTCGGAAAGACGGGCGGCGAACATCTGCATTTCGGGGTAAAAAACATCTATGCGGACGGCACGCAGCGGGACATCGACCCGGCGGCGTATCTGGCGGAAATCGCACAGAAAGGCGGTATCCGGCAACAGGTGCTGCACAACGGCAACGACCTGCTCGCCAGATACAGGAGTGCGGAAAGCGCCAGGGACGGGAAACCGCTCACCACCGAAGGATGGATGAAAAAGCTGCTCTCCTCGGAGGACAGCGGCGTGGGCCTGTCCGGATGCAGCGATCCTGTCGTGGAGATGGCCATGACCGCCTTCACCTCCCTGATGCTGCTGGCCGTGCAGATTGACAATAAGGAGGAAGAAAGGCAGAAGGCGGAAGTGTCCGCCGCGATGGACAGCGGGAGAATCGACCTCAAGTCCCTGTTGCCGGGCATGAAAAGCTGCACCCTGACCGTCATCGAAAACGGCAAGGCCGTGCTTCATGCCGACAACGGAAACATGCAGATGTCGAGGGAGCTTTCCTCCGCCGAACTCAGCCGCCTGTCGGCCACGCTGAACAACAGTTCCCTCTCCGAAGAGACCAGGCGGATGCGCGTGAGCGGACTGCTCAACACGGTCATTCTCTCCGAGACGGCTTCCCGCAACTTTGAGATGGGAATGGAACAGCTGCAGGGACAGACAGAAGGACTGAAAAGATAGCAATGAAAATATGAAAAGCGTGATGATGCAATTATGTTTTTATGTACTCGGATTGTCCTCGTGCGTGCTGCATACCGTCATGTACCTTATGCTGTTCGGCCGGGTGGCGGCGCTTGTCATCATCGGGATACAGGTGCTGCTTGCCGCATGGATAATCTACATCCGTATCAGGGCACCCGATTAGCAAAGGGAATTTCCGGTTCAACTTCAACAAGGCCGTTTCCGCTTTCCGGTGGAAATGTCACACATCAAAAAAAGACAAGCGATGATAAAATGCAATGTTACCCTATGCGGCACGATCAGCCGCGACGCCTCCGTCCGCACAGGCAAGGACGGCAAGGAGTTCGTAAGTTTTCCTCTCCAGGTCTCCATCCCCGGAAAGAACGGGAATGACGGGAACATGGAAGTCAGCGTCAGCAAAGACGGCGGACAGGACACCGTACATGAATACCGGTACGGCTCCCGTGCCAAGGTCACGGGCACCCTTTTGCTGAAACGCAGGGGCGAGAAGCTCTATTTCAACCTGTCGGCAGATTCCGTGGATCTTTCCGATGCCGGGAACACGGATTCCGTCAAAGGGCAGATGGTCTTCCGTGGGAAGACCGGCAAGCACATAGAGGAACGCAAGGACAAGACCGGCAAGCCGTACCTGATGTTTTCCGCATTCAGTACGGAAAAGGTCAATGACGGGTTCGAGTACCAATGGGTGCGCTTCTTCTGTTTCGGCAAGGAAAGGGAGGAATGGCTGCAGCCGGGTGTCAAGGTGGACGCGAAGGGAGAAATGTCCCTCTCCATGTACGACGGCAAGCCGGACATCTCCTGCCGTGTGGAAGAACTCAACCAGTATGTGCCGGAGGCCGGCAACGATAACGATAACAGATGACGGATATGGCCGGTTACAGACGACAGAACGCGGACGGGCCGAACAGCGAGGAAAAGGCTCTCGACCTGTTCGCCGAGATGATGATTGAAAAGATAGAAACCATCAATAAGGACTGGCGCAAGCCCTGGTTCACGGAAGGCGCATTGCAGTGGCCGCGCAACCTGTCCGGACGCGAATACAACGGCATGAACGCCTTCATGTTGATGCTGCACTGCGAGAAAGAGGGGTACAAGATACCCCGCTTCTGTACCTTCGACTGCGTGCAGCGGATGAACAAGCCGGGCAAGGACGGACAGGAACTGCCGAGGGTCTCCGTGCTGCGCGGTGAGAAATCTTTCCCGGTGATGCTCACTACTTTCACCTGCATACACAAGGAGACGAAGGAGAAAATCAAGTATGACGACTACAAGAATCTCTCCGAAGATGAGAAGAAGGAGTACAATGTCTATCCGAGGATGCAGGTTTTCAGGGTGTTCAACGTGCAGCAGACCAACCTGCGGGAAGCGCGTCCGGAATTGTGGGAAAAGCTGGAAAAGGAAAACGGCCGTCCTGAAGTCAAGGCAGGCGAACAGTTCGACTTCGAGCCGGTGGACCGGATGATAAGCGAGAACCTGTGGATCTGTCCCATACGGCCCATGCATCAGGATAGTGCGTACTATTCCATTACGAAGAATGAAATCGTAGTGCCGGAAAAGAGGCAGTTCAAGGACGGGGAAGCGTTCTACGGCACCCTGTTCCACGAGATGACCCATTCCACCGGTGCGAAAGGCGTGCTTGACCGCCTCGAACCGACAGCCTTCGGTTCAAAGGAATATGCCAGGGAGGAACTGGTGGCCGAACTCGGCAGCGCACTGGTCTCACAGCGTTACGGCATGACCAAACACATCAAGGAAGACAGCTGTGCCTACCTCAAGTCCTGGCTCGACTCATTGAAAGAGTCCCCGCAGTTCATCAAGACGACCCTGATGGATGTAAAAAAGGCATCCTCTATAATCACGCAGAAGGTGGACAGGATTGCAAGGGGACTGGACGAAGACAATACGGAACGGAAAGGAAACGAGGTCTCTCCGCAGGAAAAGACATTCTATGCGTCCGTTGCCTACCTCCAGTCCACAGACGACACAAGCCGGCTGGACGAACTGAGGGACAAAGGGGACTATGAGGGGCTGCTGGCCTGCGCCAAGGAATATTATGACGGGAACGGCATGGATGAACAATACACCTACCAGACCCCCTTGCAGCACAGGGGCGATAACCTGCTTGTCGAGGACAAGGACTTTGCCGTCGTGTATAACGGGAGCGTGGGAGGCACCTATGAGGTGATGCTGAAATACTCGGAACAGGAGGTACGCGACCACATCAACCGCTACGGCATTGACCGTGCCAGCGTGGATGTGAAAGAGCTTGCCAAGGATATGGTCGTTGAACAGTTTGCCAAACTGACGCATCAGAGAATGCCGGTATTCGAAATGCCGAGCGGGGATATTCTGTATGCAACGTACAACAGGGAGAAGGATGCGCTCGATGTGGGAGGTGTATGCAATGCGGGTCTTGTCGTGCGGCACAGCTTTCCATACGACCACAACTCGACGTTTGATGGCAACCTGATGGCCGTAAACGAGAAACTGAACGAACTGGACGAATACAGGGAGGAGCTACAAGAGGCTGAATATGGCGGCGGAATGCGGCGATAGGGAAAAAAGACAATGGGCTGGCGTGGATGCCAGCCCATTTATTCTACTTTTTGAGTTCCAGGATATATATTTGTTTTTCCGAATTGTCATTAAACTCACCCTCTGTAAAATCACCGAATTTATGGATAACATTAAATCCCGCTTGATGAAGATATGAATTTAACTCTTGGGGAAAGAACAGCCTCATGTCCATATTTTGGATTGAATGGAATGCACCGTCAATAAAATACTGCCACTTTATGCGATTGATTTGAGATGCACTTTCGTAATGCATGCTTTGTTTTATCAATATACTTCTTCCATCATTGGTAGTATATTCGGCCATAACATGTTGTTTCCGTCCGTTTTCTACAATATATTGGATATTAGGATTAAAGCAGTCCAATAAAAACAGACCGTTATCTTTCAAATGATTTTTTACCGTGTTCAACGCCTCAAATAAATCTTCATTTTTATACAGATGATGAATAGAATTGAATGGAATAAAAATAAGATCGAATTTTTCTCCCAAGTTTAATTCTCTTATATCGGCTTCAATGAAATCTATTTTTAGACCGGCTTGAAGCGCTTTTTCCTTTGCCCGTTCAAGCATGGATGAAGTATAATCAACTCCCTTAATGTTATAGCCATCCTTTGCTATTGGAATCGTAAGTCTTCCCGTTCCACAGCAAAGTTCAAGTATTTTGGCCTCTTTATTTTGGGGTAACCATTTTTTGTAAAACTCTAAATCAGACAGAAATTTATTCAGTCCATCATAAATATCTGCATCATAGACAAAATCTCCGACTTTATAATCTGTATTCATATCCTTTATAATTTATCTTAACAGCTTATGATTTCTACTATCACTACTTAATTACAAAGGTCGGTATAATTTATGAGATTGCATCTTTTTTAAGGGACTATATTTTGAGTATCAAGATAAAGTGCAAGAAAACTAACTATAAAAGACAGGGATATAGGGCTGACGTTGATGCCAGCCCCGTGCCTTTGTCAGCTTTGCTGAAAATACTCCTGCCAATTCTCTTCATCAACGGTCAGTCTGTCCATTTCCCAATCATATTCCACTTCAGGCATATTGGAATAAGGGAAATACACGGTATAGCCTATCTGACCGTAAGAGCTGTGCAAGGGTATAACACAAATCTCGTGGCCATAATAAGGCTGCGGCGTACAGTATTTACGCCAGTTGAAACGGCCTGCCGCAATATTGCAGCAAAGTAACTTCAGAGCCATTATACCTTTCCATCCTTGAAAGTCTTTCTTGCAATTTCTTTCCATAATAATCTAATGAGCCAAGTTATAATAAATTTCGGGTTCGCCTGATACATTGTAAATCCAGCTGCCGCACCGAATCAGCAGCGCATTCTTTCCGTAGTACAGACTTTTCATGCCGGCAATGCTCCCGGACTTGTGGAAATTAGGGAAACGGCTGATGCCGATTCTCGCGCCGTCCCGCCTGTAAAGTGTCTTTGTTCTCATGTCAATGCTGTTTTTAATGAGTTATAAAAATCCGTGAAATTTTTTTTCGCCTCTTCCATCTCATCCACAATGTCCTTGATATGGTAAGGTGCGCCACATTTTCCGTGCCCGTCATAGCCAATCCACCGGTAGGCTTCATAGTCGGGGTCAAAGTCCTCGCAATTCCGCTCCACCTCCCTAAGAAACCCGTCAAATTTGTTTCCTGTCAGTTCGACACAAAATCCGTAATCCAGTCCGTGCTTTGTGTAATAGCAGAAATCGAATACTACAGTGTCTTCTTCCTCGTCTGTACTTACTATCCAGCCGAAATCGAAGGCGATGCTTTTGATTAGTTCTACTGTTGTCATTGTCCTGTTTTTTTATTTTCCCTTTGTTCCGGGCCTTCCGACCCGTCGCAGGGATTGTTTTTATGTGCGGTTTCCACGGCGAAGGCAAGGATGGCAGGCAAGGAATCTGCGGTGAAATTTTATGAAATGCCGCCATCTGTGATTGCGGAAAGTTTCCGTCAAATTTTATCCTGATAGCCAGGGCGGTCCTTGACCGGGCCGTCCGTTCGCCGTACCTTTGCCGCATAAAAACATCCTGTGGGGGTGCTGGCGGCACATGGAAATGAGCGTTCATCCATTATAAAAGGAGGGAGCCCATGACCTATGGGCATGTTATAACAGGCTCGGCCAGTCCCGTTGTGAGGCAGCCACCACCGGCCGGGACACCGCCTCTGCCGATGATGGCTGTCTTGTCATTCAAATCATATCTTATTTACAGTATCCTCCAGATATTCTATCCTCCTATATACGGCGGATGCTTCAGGATAGCATTCCGTCAATTCCGCCCATTCGAGGGCCTTGTGCAGTTCGTCAAAAGTCAGTCTCAATTCTGCAAGTCCGTCCCGAAGTTTCCGTTTCAAGTCAATTCTTTCCTGTTCGTTCATAATCCTTTAATTTAGAGTCAGAAATGATAATCAATGACGCCTCCAATGTAGAGCAGCGTGCCGGGTTCATACCCACATATCTCACGCATGAACTCGTAAGACTGTTCGGCATAGGATTGCATACCATCCGCATCTGTGTAAAACCAGTAAGCTGTTTCAAGCGGGTTTTTCAAGTATTTTTCAAGCTGATAGACCGAGCCGATATAATCCAGCATCGTGTCAGGGGTAACGGCTTCCATCTTGCTGCGCAAACCTGCCACAAAATCCTCCTTCCACTTTTCCGCCCCGCCGGTGTAGCGGATTGTATCTTCATCGACAAGCTCGAACATCCCTGTGGGCAGGATATGGTTTACCAATATGTCAATGTGGTACTTGCGCTCCTTCTTGCCAATTTCGCAGCAATAGTCAAAATAACTGTTGTCGCCCTGCATAAGCGTGTCCTCGTTCAGATAGCATTCCTTGTCCACCTTTGTCGTTGTAATTTGAAAAATTTTGCTGTGCATAATCTTGAAATTTAATTTGTTGAACATTCTTTTTTCTTCCCTTTTCTCGAAAGCCTTCTTCGGCTTCCTTGTCGGGAAAGATTTTACATGCAGGAAAGACAGCGTGTAAAGAACAGGAAAGGCAAGGAAACCGTCAGGGATTTAACGGAATACCCAACCCTGCGGGGAACTGAAAGTTCATCTTCGATTTGGGAAGGCTGCCGCTCAATCCGTGAACTGGTTAGCGCAGCGGTACTTGACGGCTGGACGGACGCTGTACCTTTGCATGGGAAAATCCCTCCGGCGGGGAATGCCGAAACGGAGGAACGGTCGATGGCCCATGATAAAAGCGGACAGAAGTCATGGAATAAAAAGGCAGGACGGCAGGGACATACAAAAGGTTGCAGTGCCTTCCAGGGCATCCGGCTAAAACAGGGAGCAGGAACCGGAAAAAGGATTGTGATGACATGGAAAATCTCCCGAACTGACTTGCAGCCCGGGAGATATGTCCCCTTTACCCGAGTCAACCTATCACTTCAAACTCATGCAGGTAGCAGAAAGCATCTTCGCACTTCTCACTCCATTCCGCGTCAAGAGCTTCGACATCCTTTGCCGACCTTATCGGTTTCCCAGTCTCTTTCTCAATCCACTTGAACGCATCTTCCTGATTCTCGAAGTATTCGCTGATGTACTCTTCTTCGGGCGTACAGGCATCAAAAAAATACCTGTCGGGGAAATAGACGCCCGAACTGTCGTTCGTTTCATAAATTCCTATGCCCGGCTCTTCCGCCTGAAAGTAATAGTAAAGTGACGGATATTTTTCCCTCACAAGGTCAAACACCTCATTGCAGGGAGACCACGCCGTCTCGGTGTATAACCTTATCACTTCGCCGTCCATTTCGAGGCAGCTCCACTCACCACGACAACTTACATCGTTCCAATCCTTGCCCAAGGCATCCACAAGGCATCCCAGCCATGTAGTCCCGAAGCCGTTTTCCACTGAAGGGTTTTCCATGTCTTCCAGTCTTTTCATTAACTCATAGAGGCTCTTGATTTCTTTTGCGTCGCCCTCTATCACATACGCACTTGAACACCAATTAGGCATAACTCTTAAATTTAATCCGTTAAACTTTTTCTTTATCTTTCCCTTTTCTCGGAGCCTTACGGCTTCCGGTCGGGAATGATTTTCGTGCGTGAAAAGACTGCGGGTCAGGGGCAATAAGGCAAGTGGACGGCAAAGTAGCTGATGAAATACCCAAATCTGTGATTTGCGGAAAGCTGTCATCCGGTACGCAGGCCTGTCAGCATGGCGGTACTTGACATTCGCCCTCCGCAGTACCTTTGCACGGAAAAACAGGGCTGACAGGCAGCCGGAGTATGAGCAAAGAGATTATTATTGCGACAGAAAACATTAACAATAATGGCAAATCTATAAAGTATTTGCCATTATTGTTATTCTTATAAAAGACAGGTTTTTCTGAAATAAATATAACAATTTTGGCAAATTGTGTTTGTATTTGCCGATTTTGTTATATATTTGTAGCGGAATACAGATAACTGAGATGACCATAGCAGATCAAATATTGGACTATGCAATGAAGACGGGCGGTCTTTTCACAAGACGTGATCTCCTGAAAGCATTGTGCTCAGGTACGAATGGCGTGTCTGACAAGTCTCTTGTTGTCATTTTAAACCGCATGGTCGCCAATCAACAGATTGCAAGAGTTTCTCATGGGACATATCATGTTCTGAATGAACAAAGAAAAGAGTTTGTTTATAGTCCCGATGAAGCAGAACGTAATCTCAACCATCATATAAGGGAACGCTATCCGTTTATAGATTACTGTATATGGAGATCATCTGCGCTTACTCCGCTGATGCAGCATGTACCTGCATCCAGGATTATGTTTGTTGATGTGGAAAGACTGGCAATGGAGGCTGTCTTTCAGTCGTTACAAGGGCTTGGCATAAACCTGCCGATTCTTCTCAATCCTACAAAACAGGAATGTGTCAGGTATATTACAAACGATGAGACAATCATTTTGAGGCCATTGATAAGGGAAGCCCCAATAACAGAAGTTGACGGATGTCCCGTACCTATGATGGAGAAGATGCTGGTGGATGCCGTAAGCGACAAGGAACTGGTATTCATGCAAGGTAATGAGCTGCACATAATATACGCCAATGCTTTCTCCAGTTATTCCATTAATGAGAACCGTCTCTTGCGCTACGCATCCAGACGGAATAGAAAAGATAAGGTAGAAAGAATCTTGAAAAATATAAAAATAGAATATGATACATCCGGAAAGTAGAACACTGGCATGGATAGAAACCGTTGCCAATGAGAATAATATACGAGATATTGCACTTGTGGAGAAAACAATCAGGGCCTTCTCCCTGTTGGAAGCCCTTGTCCGCTCAGGATGTCCGTTCCTGTTCAAAGGCGGCTCTTCTCTCTTGCTCCATTTCGACAGTAGCCGGCGACTCTCGATAGACATTGATATAATCTGCCCTCCCGGAACCCGGATAGAGGATTATCTTGAAAAATATTCCGCTGAATACGGGTTCGGCAATGTGGAATTGGTACAACGCATATCCCGCACGGATGTCCCGAAACAACATGCCAAGTTTTTCTATGAAGTGTCTTATCCGGCAGGGGGCAAACAGGACAAAATCCTGTTGGATGTATTGTTTGAGGAAACCCATTATGTCAATGTGGTAGAAGCACCTATCCAGAGCCGTTTTCTGAAACAACAGGGAGAACCAGTCATGGTAAAACTGCCCAGCAAGGAAGACTTGTTAGGTGATAAACTCACGGCCTTTGCTCCGCATACGACGGGGATTCCATTTTTCAAGGGAGACAAAAACTGTTCAATGGAAATATGCAAACAGTTGTTCGACATCGCCACATTGTTTGACAGCATATCCGATCTGACGGTTACAATGGAAACATTCCAGAGATTTGCTTCTACGGAATTACAATACAGGAAAGGTGACGCAAGTGACCTGCAAGCTGTTTTAAGCGACATCTATGATACTGCATTCTGTATTATGCAGAGAGGGCAATACAGACCGGAAGAGTTTGAATTACTACAGGATGGCATCAAAAGGGTAAAAGGATTTATACACAGCGAGGTGTATAGCATCGAAAGGGCGATAACCAATGCCGCCAAAGCAGCCTATCTGTCAAAACTTATCGAAAAAGGTATAACGGAAATCAAACACTATAATCCTGGAGAATCCAGTATGTTGGCTGATGCTGTCATTCAATCTCCTATGCCAACAAAACTCAATAAGCTGAAGAAAACGAACACTGAGGCATTTTTCTACTTGAATGAAATACAGAAATTACAGCTTCAATAGGAGGCTTCGGAGTGCTTTAAAATATCAAATTATATATGGCTTCTTTTGAATTTAATCCGATAGCAGATTTCGTAGTATTACGATTTAAGTGTCCGGAATGTGGACATGATAATGAGACTGACGCATTGTATGTTCCCGTGCCAGATTTTACAGCAGAGAACCATAGCGATAGTTGTAATAGCGAAGATTACGAGCATGAATGTCCTAATTGTGGACACCTGTTTGAAATAACTCTAAACAACGGAATGTATGGTGGCGATGGAGAAATTACGGATGTGGAGGATGGTCTGTCTGTAGAAGAAGAATTTCCCGACAATGAAGATGACTACGAGGAGTATAAATCGAAATTCTTCGATGAACATGTCAAAGATACCATTGAAGTATTAGACAAAATTGATGTGTTGGATGAAAGGTCGCGCAAACTGTTATACCGCACTTTGTATGCGAATGTAATCAGCAGTATGGAAGCATATTTAAGTGACCGTCTAATTCAAAAAGTGATGTCATCTGAAGATACAAAACGAAAATTTGTCGAGGGGTTCAAGGATTATAAAGATGAAAAGATAGCAGTTTCGGATATTTTTAAGCATTTGGAGAATATAGATTCCAGGATAATAAAGACTTTGCGCGAGATTATATATCATAATCTTCCACGCGTTAAAAATATCTATAATTCCGTTCTTGGAATAAATCTGGGAGAAAAAATCGTAATATCAGATTTGATGAAATGTATAGGCATACGCCATGATATAGTACATCGGAATGGGAAAGATAAAGAAGGGAACCTCCAAGATATAAGCAAAGAAGATGTTCTTGAATTGGCTGAAAAAGTGTCTAAATTCATAGGAAACATTGAGTGTGAGTTCATATTACATGATGTTAACTCTGACGAATACGGAACGGAATCATTATTTGAATAGGCGTCTCAAAATATAAATCAACTTTCATGTATCATACAGTTAGTCAAATAACACAATCACTGAAAAAGAAGCTGCGACTTTATACTTTATCTGATGTATTATTGCGGATAAAGTAGTTTCTCGTAAATTGAGGAAATGGTCTGAGTTTGTACTTTATCTTATCAAATAATCGGCATAAAGTAAAATCTTACGCCTAAAAAAGTTGCCCTGTTGGAAAGGATATGTCAGATGTAGATTCCAGTAGAAAGAGTGAGAGCCGATCCGTCACGGACAGGCTCTCACCAATAGATTGACTATATTTCAATTATGAACAAAAAGACTTATCTGAAATGAAGTTCCACTTTCGTGTGCCGGTTGGCCTCGTCAGGGACATAGTCGGCGATGCCGCCTTCGTATATCCTGGTAATGCTTTCTGCCGGTAAGCCCCGCTTGATGAGTTCGCCGGCAATATAATCGGCTCTGGCTGTGCTCAGCGTGTTGTTGATGGAAGCTGTGCCTGTCGCACTGTCCGCCGCTCCAGTGACTTTTACGGACAGTCCGTATTTCATGGCCACATGAGCGATCGCATCAAGATTGACCTTTTGCAGAGAGTCCGTAAGGCGGGCTGTATTAAGGTCGAAGAAGAAATAGACCGGAGAACCTATACATTCGTCTCCATGCTGCATGAGGGCGAAATAACCGGCCGCAGAAACAGTGTCCGGGCGGTTGATTGCCGCGTTCCATTTCCCGGGCAGGCTGTCCGTTCCCGCTTTGCTGATGCTGTCCGTCTTTTCGCTTTGTATGCTGTCTGTGCGCATTTCCGTTGCAAGAGGCGAATTGCCGTCCCAATGACGGTTCTTCAACCGGGCTCGTAGGGAGTTCAGTCCGCTGTAATTGTTTACGGGAAACTTCCGGCCATCGTCATCCTTGTCATCGAACAGATGTCCGTAAGTGTCAAGCAGTCCTTCGATTTCGAGAATCTTCTTCAGCTCGTCCAAAGTCCTTCTTTCCTTGTCCAGCTTTCCGGCATATTGCCTGTTCCGTTCCGTCAGGGCGTTCGCATAGCCGGTCAGCCACTCGTTGCGCCGTTCATACGGGCGATGGTCAACAGCACGTTTCCAGCCGACCTTGCCGATGCTGAAAGAGAATCCCGCCGTCAGCGAGAGCATGTGGTCTCCGAGACGGTTCGCTTTCCCGTATCTGTCGAAGTCCTGGAATGTGGTCGTCCCGGAAAGTTCCATCAGGACGCTTACTCTCCTGGATACGCGGTACTGGCCCTGTATGCCGTATGATATGGCAAGAGGGTTGTGTCCGTTGTCCGCATTGTGCAGCAGTCCGAGACCCGCATACGGGGAAAGCCTCCAGCGAACCTCGTCCTGTTTTGCATACCTGTTTCCGAGCAGATTCCACATCAGATCCGCATGGACATGATGATATTCCTGTGTGGACAGTTGACTGTCCTTGAAATGCAGCCCGCTGTAATTGACACGGACGCCGACCGACGGTGTGAACCATTTGCCCACACCTATAGTGTACGAAGGCTTGAGTCTCCCGAAAAGGTCTTCACAGCCGAGCGGCGTGCCGAGGAACGCCGATGCCCCTCCGGACAGGCTGACAAACCAGTTGCCGCTTTTGCGTGTCGGGACTACCACTCCGTCAAGATAAGAGGGCTGCATCGGGCGTAGCATTTCAATGCCATTACTGAAACTTTCATATCGGACAGTATCGCTGTCCGACGGTGCAGCATTCGCATGGTTGTGCAGCGAACAAAGTGCCGCAAAGAACAAAATGATATGTTTCGTCATAATCTGATACTTTATTGGTTGATTCTTTTGATTTATGGGTCAGGGATGCCGGTCAACGCTTGGGCTTCCTGCCGGTTGCAGGCTTCATCATGCGACTTGCCATCCTCATGCAGCGGAGAGCCCATGCACGGTTGTCCTCGTCTTCGTCCCGTCCCCATTTGAGGTCGCTCTTGCTTCCGCCTCCGCCATGTGTTTCGGCAAAGGTGGTGGCATCATCGACCATGCCCAGGAACAGCAGGGTGGCGCAGTGCATGACCTCTTTCCCTTGTTCCGCTATGGACTGTACAAGAGTGCCGTCAAACATCTGCCGTTCCGGGCCGGTCATCCGTGCCGAAAGGTCACGGAACTCATTCACCATATTCTCCAGCATCGCGTCCTTGAGCAGACTGTCCACTTTGGAATGGACATCACGGGAGTATTTGTAGGCTTCTTCCTTGAGATGTTCCGTCCTCTCCTGAATGGCATCCATGTTCTTTTTGAGGTCGGACAGCTGTCGGTCAGCCAGCTTCAGCTTATCCTGTTTGTCTGCCAGTTTAAGCTGGATATAGGCAAGTTCCTTTTTCAGCTTGTCCGTCTCGGCGGATATGGCATCAGCATCGCCCTTGTGCTCTTTCAGTTCGTCTTCGAGAACAGCGAGCCTTGCTTCCTTCTCCGCCTGCTTCTTCTGGAGATTTTCCACCATAGAGGTCAATCCCTTGACCCTGCGTTCTGCCAGCCTGATGTCCGACCGGAGGTCCGAAAGGACTTCCTTATGACGGGCAATCTGCTCCTCGATGGTCGTACATTCCTCCGACAGCATACGGCGGTATTCCTCGGTCGTTCTGTGACGAGCGCCGGACTCGGCGATACTGGTACCACGCCGAAGTTCCCACTTACGGTTTATTGCAGCCAATTCGCTGTGAAGCTCACGAAAGCGTTTGCTCCCTTCAAACTTATCCTTTCCGGAAAAGATTTCTTTGTATGCAAACTTACCGTCCTTGATTGGCAGAAGGGTGCAGTGTATATGAGGGTTCAACTCATCCAGATGTACATAGAAGCCTATAATATTCTCCTCACCGAATTTGCTGGATACAAACGCATAAATGTCCTGTGCCCATCTTTCAATTTCCGGTTTTCTTTTGACTGATGAATTGTCTGCACCTTTGTTAAAATCCACATTTTGATTCCCGAAAGCCAATTCACGCATACGAAGCTGCGAACCGCCAAAGAGAAAGTTTGCGATTGTACGATACTTTGGTTCCGCCAGTCCTTCATTCTTGTCTCGAATGCCACGACTATGCAGGTTTTCCGCCATCCGTTCAGGGATGCTCTTTGTCTTGTCCACAGGGCGCACCTTACCGCCCTTGACAATTTCAAAATTCAAGTGTTCTCGGGTCGGATCATAATTCCCTTTGCCTATGGCATGTTCCCATCCTTTCTCCGTCCACCTCCGTTGGTGCTCATCGCTTTGGGATGTGGAGATACCTGCGGATGGTTTTATATCCATTACCTGTTTCGCTTTTTCTGCCATGTTATCTGTTTATTATATCGGACAATCCGTTGTGCCCAGCTTGCTGTCCGCCTGGCACCTCTCCCAATGACGGAAGTCATTTGGGGTATTAGGCTACCCATCCCTTTGTTTGGTGGCAGACGGGCAAGCCCGGATGCCTGCTATAAATGGCAGGACGGCTACGCCGATTAAAGGACGGATTATCCGTGGTTATACAATGGGGTTCGGCAGTCCGCACCTGCGGATTTCTCCAGAGCTTTCGCCGCAGCCGACAGGAACGGGTCGTGAAGGTCGTCAAGGAGCAGCTGACGGTCGTCGTCGTGGTCGATGTCCTTTTCTTTCCCTGAGTTCAGAATTTGCTCTGCAAGGGTCTTTGACAGGTCAATGAATGACGGCCAGCTTGCTCCAAGATCGAGGCAGAAGTATTGCATGAGCTCCATGCTTTCTTCCGGCTTCGACCGGCCAAGCACTTTCCGAAGGGCGGCAAGGACGATGCACTCCACGGCGGAGGTGTGGATTTCCAGCACCCGCGCGTCCATCCTCTCCGGCAACTTCTGCAAGGTGACACGGCAGTCGTCTTCCGGCAGTTCATCCTTGAGTCCGGCATCGGTGATGGCCTTGTGTACAATCTGACCGCAGGCAATACCGGCATCACCGGAATTGATGTTGCCGTTTACCCATCCGGACAGGATTCCGTTCAACTGTCGGACAATGCCTGCGGTTCCCTGTACGGTATCGGGTACGGCATGGCTGCCATCATGCAGGTGCATGGTGATGACCATGCTTTTCGGCAGTTTCGTCCTTTCCAGCTGTCCGAATGATTCCAGCGTATCCAGAAAGGAACGGACAGTGGCCCTGTGCCACCGCCATTCGGTTGCGAGGTCTGAAACGGTCACATGGCACTGCCTCGGCCGGAGCTCGAAATCCTGATTTCTTAAAAAAGGGGAAACAAAGCCTGCCAGCGACTTGTCCAACAGGTCGCAATAGGCTTCCGTCCTTGTCTTGCGTTCACCGACCTTTTCCTTGAGGAAGTCGAACAGGCCGATACTCGCCGATATGGTTGCGGTCATTTCTTCTTTATTCTTCATCTTCATTCTGTTTTTTGTGATTGACTATTGTGCGGATAAGATAAGGCTGCTTCTGTCCGCATTATCATGGCAGCCTCGCGTGATGATTGCAATGGTAGATTTCGGACATCTCATCCGGATGTTCCGACAGGTAAAGCCTCCTGTCCCGGTCCTCCCATTCGGCCAGGACTCTGCCGGAGGGATAGAACAGGGCAGCCAGAAGGATATATGAGACGGTGACGGACAGGGTGAACAACTGCGGCACGGCACATACTGCCAGTGCGAAACCGCCGCAGGCGACAAATGCCTTCGGACGGTCGAGCAGCTTGCGGAGCCATCTGTCCGTTCTCCCGGCGGAGAACATGGCGGCACATACGATGGCAGACAATACCGTGCCGAACTGTCCGGGATGTCCGGTCGTATAGACATAGTGGAAAAGGAGCAGCAGGACCACGAGCACCTGCGTGTAGAGCTTGCGAGTCCGGGCATTGCCTGTCATGGCGCGGTAGAATGCTGCCATGAAGGGACGGCGGCTCCTGTACAACGCCATCGGCAGAAAGACAGGCAGCGCAAGGAATACGAACTGTAATAAAAGACAAATCATAAGCGGTATGGTTTTGAAGTCATGTGTATGGGCTGTTCGAGCAGTTCCAACCGGACAATGCCGTGCGTGGCCAGTTGTATAATGGATTCCGCATCCTTGGCGGTAAGGTACATGGCGGCTTTCTTGATCCGCTGGCGGAACTGCCTGTCCTGCTTGCGCAGTGTGGCCAACGCCCTGTCCAGATCATGTTCAGGAATGTGCCATACGGTGCCCTCGGCACACTCTCCGTGCGGCCTGAATGCCCGCAGCACCAGCGTGCGGGAAACGAGGTAGTCCGTCCTGTCGCTCCTTGCGATGACGTGTTCCCTGAAGAGGCTGTCATCGGCCACTTCAATCCATGTCCTGTGCGCATTGATCCAGTAAACCATCTGTCGGTACAGTGTGTTTCGCATAAGCCTGAATTACATAAAATCCATCAGCACTTCTTCCTTGCTTCTGCTGTACTTCAACGCCCCGCTTCTGGAGTGCAGTTCGAGATCGAGGCAAAGGTCTCCGTACATCAGGTCCATCGAATCGTAGATGGTGGCGAATACGCAGCTGACCATGCCGTCGGCATCGGTCTTGGCGTTCATCTTGAACATCTGCCCGAATGCGGGATTGGAATAGGCGCATGTGCTGTGCCCGTACTGCTCCGTCGGCATCGGGATATGGTGGTACAGTGTAATCAGTTCCATGTCGTCCTCGAACATGTCCATTACCTCTTCCAGCTCGTAGGTGTCGTGCAGAGGAAATGTGAGCAGTACATAGTCGCCATAGAACTGCGGCTCCTCCATTGTCGTCACATCAAGAAGCTGCGGCAGCTGCAACGGGACGAAAGAAAGGAAATCGTTCAGGAAATGTCGTAGCATAGTCATGTCTGTTTTGTATTTCGTTTATAATGTCCGGATATATATACCTATCAGCGTGCCGGGCAGTTCCGCCAGCCCGTCATTGTCGGACTGCAGGATTTCTCCCAGTCCGGCAAAGGCCCCAGGCATCTGTTGTGAAATGCCGCACAGTTCCTCCTTTTCCCGGGCGGAGAGCAGAACCGTGCAGATGCCGTCCATCGAGATGTAGGGCTGCAGTATCATGCACGCATATCCGAACGCCTGGGCCCTGGATTTCACCTTGCCCTCGCGGATGTCATCGAGGCAGGCGACCGCATTCTGTATAATCCGGCGGTTGGTGCGCATGGCCATGTATATCATCGCATCCCGGTAGGAAATCTCCTTGTTCTCCGCAGCGAGGAAAACCAGCGAGCAGCACCGTTCCGTGTCTTTTGTCAGGTCCGACATATCCTCTCCGGCCAGACCGTCAAGGTGTGCAAGAAAGGTGCGGAACATGACATCCTCGTCCCTGATGAATGTTTTCAGGCCGGTAAGACTATGTATTCCGCCCTGCAATGTCCCGGCAAGCAACCGGCGGTACGCCGAACGAATGCCGTCGCCGTCAACGGCAAGGGGCGGGATACTGTCAAGAGAACCGAAGAACGGCCTTATACTGTCTGCCGCGTCCGTCAGTTCCTTGTCGCCGCAATAGGGAGAAGTCCTTTCCATGAGCGTGAACACGTCCTGATAGGAACGGGTTCCTGACCGGGCCAGACGGACGAACTCCGTGCGGAGCGAATCGTGAATCTCGCCGCATTTGCCGTACAGGTCGGAATGGGGATTGCCGGAAGTGTCCTGCGCCGCATAGAAAAAGACGGAATCCTTGAGGGACTGCCAACGGTTGACATGTCCGGCCAGCTCTTCCGTCGAAAGGGTGTCCATGCCTCTGATTTCACTCAGGAACCTGCCGTATGTTCCGGCCGGGTCATCTTTCATTGGCGGCTCCGCACTGCCACTCCCGCCGCTGCAAGAAACGGACAGGGATATGGCTACTGAAGCGGCAACCAATCCGGCCAGAAGCGACCTTGATTTTGAATATGATTTTGTTAATTCCATATTGTATTTTCATATTAAAACGACACAAAACTATATAATATTTGCCATAAAACGCCATGTAAAACGATAATTTGACAATTATTTTTCTTCATATTCAACAGTATGATTTACAATGAAAACAAGTGAAAGAAAAAGTAGGGTCCGGATATGATTTTTTGAATAAATACGGCAGAGTATGATTTCAAACAAATAAAAATATTACCTTTGTATCAGTTATCATTTTAAGTGCAAGAAAATGGCAAAAGTAGGATACATATTCAAGGCTAATCACTATGACTCATACGAGGCCGATAAGGAGTGGATGCTGAATTTCGGCTGTGTACAGGTGATAGAGGAAGAGACTGACCATGAACTGATGCGTCCGCAATGGAAACAGCTCATGAATGCCCTTGACCGGGGCGACGAGCTTGTGGTATCGAAGTTCAGCAACGCGGTTCGCGGGGTGCGTGAGCTTGCCGTCTGCATAGAGATGTGCAGGATCAAGGTCGTGCGCCTGATTTCCATCCATGACAGGATTGACAGCCGTAACGAGCTGTTCAAGGAGACTACGGCGGCAGAGGTTCTCGAAATGGTCGGAGCCCTCCCGGAAGAAATAGCCGCACTGCGGAAGTCTTCCAGCCATATCATGATGTTCCAGAAGAATATCAAGTCGCCGGCCAAGACGGAGAAAACTTTATCCAGGACTGAACGGGAAAGGACCATCGTGGACATGTATAACAACGGCTATTCCATCGACGACATTGCCAGCGTAAGCGGATTCAGCAGCAGGAGCTCGATATTCCGCATACTGAACAAATACAATGTCGATTTGAACAGGGGCCGGACCAAAGGGCCGAGACGAAAAAAGGGAACAGAGGAAACGGAATGAAATTAAAGTCGGACTTTCAAACACACTTGAACTTGTACCATGAATAAAGAAATAGCTACAGAACGGCTTGTGTTGCGTCCTTGGCAAGAATCTGATGCAGAATCCTTATATAAATACGCTCAAGACCCTGCTATCGGTCCGATTGCCGGATGGCCTCCGCATACTTCTGTAGAAGACAGTCTGAACATCATTCGGACTGTATTTTCCGCTCCAGAGACTTACGCCGTGGTTTTGAAAGAAACCCGTGAGCCGGTCGGGAGCATAGGAATCATGTTCGGGGATGGTCTGCACAGTGCCGAAATGCAACCGGGCGAGGCGGAGATAGGTTATTGGATAGGTGTGCCTTATTGGGGGCAAGGACTGATACCCGAAGCCGTGCGTTGCCTGCTGCAACGATGCTTCGAAGATTTGAGGATGACCTCCGTCTGGTGCGGGTATTATGACGGTAACACAAAGTCGCGCCGGGTGATGGAGAAGTGTGGGTTCCGTTTCCATCATACGGAAGAAGGCAAGACATCTCCACTTGGCGATGTCCGCACCGAACATTTCATGCGGATGACAAAGGAAGAGTGGGAATCTGCCCAACATTTATCTGTACGTCCGTTGACTGAACAAGACATTCCGGAAATGCAGGAATTATTCCGCTCCACCGTGCTTCATGTCAATGCCAAAGATTATACCAAGGCAGAAGTAGAAGATTGGGCTTCGTGTGGAAATAGCATTGAACATTGGAAAGAATTGCTTGCAAAGAACGATTATATCGGTATGCTTGACGGGCAAGGTTGTGTCATCGGCTTTTCTTCTATGAACGCCGAAGGCTATCTGCATTCCATGTTTGTCCACAAGGATTGGCAGGGAAGGGGTGTGGCAACTTTGTTGCTTTCCGAGGTGGAAAAGATGGCTCGTGGATATGGCATACACAAAATAAGCGTTGAAGTAAGCATCACTGCCCGGCCTTTCTTTGAGAAGCGTGGCTACAAGGTGGTGAAGCAGCAGAAAGCGAAAGCCAACAGGCTTTATCTGACAAACTTTGCAATGGAAAAGGCAATATGAACATGTTAAAATCGCTCCTCATCTGGCTCTGTTTTATTCCCGTGGCCATCCTCAATGGAGGACTGCGGGAATATGTATTGACGAAGTCTATCGGAGAGGAATGGGCTTTGCCTGTTAGCGGGATGACATTAAGCGTGTGTATTTTCCTGATAACATGGCTGCTGCTTCCCCGAATGATAAAAGCCTTTACCTCCAAAGATGGTTGGTTGATTGGGATAAGCTGGGCATTGTTGACGATTGCTTTTGAATTTGTTGCAGGAGTGGCGGGTGGCAATACCGTTGCGGAACTTCTTGCCGCTTATAACCCATTGACTGGTAATCTGTGGTTGCTGGTTCTGGCGGCTACGTTATTATCTCCAATTATAGTAAAACACATGCATAATACAATCAAATAATATGGAATTATCAGATTGGTTCAAAGGTTTTGAAAAAGGAATTGCCAAGCTTACAACGGGACAAAGAGAACAATTCTTTTCAGAATGTGGAAAACATTGCGTACAATGCGGAACGCTTCAGGTTTACAAAGAGTTGTATGAAAAGGCAAACGGAAACATAGACGCCTTTTTCTCTGAAGCCAATGAATTGCCGGGTGTAAGATGCGAAACAATAAAGAAAGGTTCCGTGTATGATTTATACTTCATGGAATGTACCTGCGAGCTTTATAAGCATGGCTATGTTTCGACTCCTCTGCTCTGTGAATGCTCTAAGCAGAGTATCCTTTATGTTTTGCAGTCGTTGTGGAAAGACAGGACATTCCAAGTAACCATTTGTGAATCCATTCTACGAGGAAGCCTGCATTGCAGGATGCGGATTGAAGCAAGCAACACTGATTTTGCTGAATTTGAAACGAAAATATAGAACAGAATGACTTTAATATATTTACTTCCTATCCTGTTCATGCTCCATGAGTTTGAGGAAATGGTTATGCTGCCTGCATGGATTGGAAAGAATGAAAAAGAATTATCCCGGAGGTTTCCCGCATTGCGGTCAAAATTGTCTTTTCTACAAAGTCCTGCATTCGGCATTGCCGTGTGTGAAGAGTTTATTATTGTAAGTGCTTGTACTATGGCTACAATCATTACAGGAAACATGTTGTTCTGGTATATTTGTTTACTGGCTTTCAGTTTGCATTTCGTTGCCCACATTATACAATTCTTTATCATTCGCAAATATATTCCTGCCATTGTCAGCACCGTGTTATGTTTGCCTTATTGCGTCATGGCATAAGAGCTGGTCAAGAGCAATATTCCAATGTGGAAAACGTTTTGTTAGGTGTTTTAAGCCTGGTTATTTGTATAGCCAATCTTTGCCTGATGCAAATCGTAACACCCAGAATTTATAAGTGGATTAAAAACAAGATGTGAATACCCGGAATGTGCATATCCCCCAAAAGCGAAGTCAATTTGAGGGAAATGTTGGAAATCCTACAAAAAGAAATTGGAAACTTGGAGGTATAATCAAGAACAAATGCTACCTTTGCAAAGGTAACAGAAAAAATAGAATTGTTCAACCCGTATGAAATGGCAAGTGTGCATATAGCTGCGCTTAACGAATAGCATTTTAGTCAAGCTATTCAGCAACGGACAGGCTTGTAACAGGTTTGTCCTTTCTTGTTTTGCCATTATCCAAATTTATAATCATGTGATGTGTCATGCCGCCTTGTGCAGCAGGACTTGTCGCATCCTATCAAGTTGAACAATGAACTATACATATAAGAATATCTGGCTCATCAACTTTCCCGTAATGATGAGCATCCTTATCGAACAACTTATCAATATCACCGATGCCATTTTCCTGGGGCATGTGGGAGAAATAGAATTGGGCGCATCCGCCCTTGCCGGGATTTGGTATCTGGCTATCTATATGCTCGGCTTCGGTTTCAGTCTGGGCTTGCAGGTCGTTATCGCACGACGCAATGGAGAACTGCGTTATTCTGAAACCGGGAAGACATTCTTTCAAGGATTGTTTTTCCTGTCGTGGCTTGCTGTCCTTTTGTGTCTGTTCTCCAAACTGTTTTCTCCGATGATTCTAAGTAGGCTGATAACTTCTGCGGAGGTCTATCATGCCGTGATTGATTATTTGGACGGACGAATCTGGGGACTGCTGTTTTCTTTCCCGTTCCTTGCCTTGCGCTCGTTCCTGGTCGGCATCACCCGAACAAAAGCCTTGAACGTGGCGGCCCTGACAGCTGTGTTGGTGAACATTCCGGGTAACTGGCTGCTCATATTCCATTGGGACATGGGGATAGTGGGCGCAGCCGTCGCATCGTCTTTTGCCGAAGCGTGTTCATTGGCGGTGCTGACAATTCATGTCTTCCGGAAAATGGACAGACGGCTTTATGGTTTGTATTGGAACTTAGATAAAGGTTTGTTACATCATGTTTGTCATGTGTCTGTATGGAGCATGTTCCATTCGTTTATCGGAGTGGCCTCGTGGCTTGCCTTCTTCGTGGCTGTCGAACATTTGGGAGAAATGGAACTGGCAGCTGCCAATGTCATACGCAGTGTCTCGACGGTGTTCTTTGTCATCGTCAATTCGCTGGCGGCTACTACCAGTTCGCTTGTGGGTAATTTGTTGGGAGCCGGGCAAAAGGAGCAGGTAGTTCCGCTATGTAACCGGGTTGTCCGTCTGGGATATGCCATCGGTTTTCCGCTGGTCATCCTTGCCGTGATTTTCTATCATCCGGTTATCGGCATCTATACGGAAAGCCCGGTTCTGATGCAGATAGCCCATCTGCCGTTTGTGGTCATGTTGCTGAACTACGTCTTTGCCTTGCCCGGCTATGTCTATATGAATGCCGTTACAGGTACGGGGGCGACACGCATGACATTCATTTTCCAGTTGATAACCATCGTGGCCTATCAGATTTATTTGTGGAGCATCAGTGGTTTCAGTACGTCATTGTCCGTTTATTGGACGGCAGAATATCTGTATGTGATATTACTCGGCCTATTGTCTGTCATTTATCTGAAATATAAACGCTATTAAAACTGAATATTATGATGAAAAAGATATATCCGCGCACAAGCGACACGCAGACCGTGTACCTGAATGCCGTCGTGAAAGACCCGTCTATTGAGGTGGGAGACTATACCATCTACAATGATTTCGTGTCCGACCCGTTGCTTTTCGAGCGGAACAATGTGCTTTACCATTATCCTGTCAACCACGAGAGGCTGATAATCGGCAAGTTCTGTTCCATTGCCTGCGGTGCGAAATTCCTGTTCAACTGTGCAAACCATACCTTGAAATCCCTGTCCACTTACACCTTCCCGCTCTTTTATGAGGATTGGGATTTGGAGAAATCGGACGTGGCAACGGCTTGGGACAACAAGGGCGACATCGTGATAGGCAACGATGTGTGGATAGGTTACGAAGCGGTGGTTATGGCCGGTGTTCACATCGGCAACGGGGCAATCATAGCCGCCCGTGCCGTTGTTACGAAAGACGTGCCGCTCTATACGATAGTCGGCGGTGTTCCTGCCCGGCCGATAAGGAAGCGTTTCGATGAAGACACGATACGGAAGCTCGAAACCCTAAAATGGTGGGACTGGCCTGCCGAGAAGATACGGCGATGCTTGGCTTATATCGGGAATGGTGATGTGAACGGATTGCTTCAAATGCAAGGTGGTAAGTAGGAGCTGAATTACTACAACCTTGTTGAAAAGCCTTCAGACGGAAATGACTTTTATCGTGTGATTATATAATTATATAGTTATATAATCGTATATAAAATGAATTCAATCACCTTATATTCATTCTTGCACAATTTCACTATATGACATTCTTCATATTTGATATACAAATAGATACGAAATAGATGTAACTATATAATTATATAAATATATAAAATCATAAATATATAATTATTAACTGTCCTTCCTTTGTTGTGAGCCGATAATTTTGCATCTTTGCAGGTGAATCATACAGTATAAATTCGCATGGACATGAAAAACAAGATTGTCATATTCAGCAACATCAAAGGAGGCGTTGGCAAGACGACCCTCTGTGCCTTGTTCGCAAATCATCTTATAGAGCATGGCTTCCCCTCATTTGTGATAGATGCGGACCTTCAGGCATCGCTGTTCCGTCACCGTCAACGTGAAAAGGACGCCGCTCCGGACGCGCAGATTCCGTGGAACGTGGATATGCTTGACACGTCCGACCATAAACGGCTCGTGCAGGTCATGGGCAAACTGAAAGAAGTGCCGGGCATCGTGCTGATAGACTGTCCGGGAAACCTGAACGACCGCAACCTGGCATACATCTACCAATCGGCGGACACGGCAATAATACCCATATCATTCGACGCGGACACTGTGGACGCCACAGGCATATTCGTCAAGGCTCTGAAGTCGGTGTCATCAGCCGGCCTGATTTTCATCCCCAACCGAATCAACGCGGCCGAGAGGAAGGCGGAAGAGATACGGCAACGGGAACAGACAATCGGGTATCTCGGGCTGGTAGGCACCGTTACACCGATGGTGAGGCAGAGCGTGGCCATAAAGAGATATTCTACGCTGTACCCGTTGGAGAAAAACCAGACGGAACTGCTTGAACCGGCTTTCAATAAAATCATCGAGGAACTTGATCTTAAAAAATAAAGGCTATGGCAAAGAACATCAGACCGGAAATAGACAACCCGCTTGCGAACATGGGACTGGACGACATCGTGCGGGGCATAACGTCGCCCGGCAAGGACAAAGAACCCGTCGTGGATGCGAACGGCGGCCCTGCCGCAGAAAAGGAGACAAAACGCCGCAAGAGAGGCAAGAAAGCCTTTGAGGAAAACCTCGCAAAATATACCGGCATAAGCGAACAGGGATTTGCCATCTGGCTTCCCAAAGAGGTAAAGAAACGGCTTGAACTAATCCGCCTCAATGCGCACCGTAATATCCCTTTGAGGTCGCTTGCAGCCTCAATAATAATGACTTACATTGAAGAAAATGAGGAGAACCTCAATGAGTTATAGAATTGATATTATTATAATATATAATTATATAAAATCATAATTATATAAGTACATAATTATATGGTTATATAAAAAGAGAAGAGTATGGAAATTCTGGTGATTATAGCCGTGTTCTGGGTAGTAGGCAAAATCCTTAAAGGGCTGTGGGGCGGATTCAGGAAGTCTGATTACCGGAGAGACCGATAGCCCGTTGGCAAGACAGACATGCAGGACACGCGCAGGACATACATAGCTATTGACCTTAAGTCGTTCTACGCCTCGGTCGAATGCGTGGAACGTGGGCTCGACCCGCTCACGACCAATCTCGTCGTGGCCGACAGGAGCCGGACGGAAAAGACCATCTGCCTTGCCGTCAGTCCTTCGCTGAAAGCATACGGCATCCCGGGACGCGCCCGACTGTTCGAGGTCGAACAGAAATTAAGGGAAGTCAATGCCGTGCGCAGAAGGAACTCAAGCGGATACAGGCTGACAGGAAAATCTGTGTCGGACATTGATCTGAAAGCTCATCCGGACTGGGAGGTGGACTATATCGCCGCTACGCCCCGCATGGCTTACTACATCGAGCACAGCACGCGCATCTATAAGATATATCTCAACTATATTGCCCCGGAGGACATCCATGTGTATTCAATAGACGAAGTGTTCATGGACGTAACGGATTATCTGTCCACCTACGGAGTCACGGCACACGAATTGGCAAGAAGAATGATCGGCGATGTACTGCGGCAGACTGGCATCACAGCGACAGCAGGGATTGGCACCAATCTGTACCTCTGCAAAGTAGCAATGGACATCGAGGCCAAGCACATCCCGGCGGACAAGGACGGTGTGCGCATAGCGGAACTGGACGAGATGACATACCGCAGGAAGCTGTGGACACACCGACCGCTGACGGATTTCTGGCGTGTGGGGAAAGGCATAGCCAGCAAGCTGGAGCAATACGGCATCTACACGATGGGCGACATCGCAAGGCAGTCCGTCAGGAACGAGGAGCTGCTGTACCAGTTGTTCGGCGTCAATGCGGAACTGCTGATAGACCATGCCTGGGGATGGGAGCCTTGCACGATGGAATTTATAAAAGCCTATAAGCCGGCAACGAACTCGTTCAGCAGCGGGCAGGTGCTCCAGGAGCCATACACGGTACGGAAAGCCCGCGTGGTAGTCCGGGAAATGGCGGAAAGCGCCGCTCTCGACCTGCTTGACAAAAGGATGGTTACAGACCAGCTCGTGCTGACCATCGGTTATGATACAGCCAGTCTGTCCAATGGGGATGTACAAACAACCTATAAAGGTGAGATAACGACCGACTATTACGGGCGGAAAATTCCAAAGCACGCACACGGCACTGCCAATCTGGAAAGCCCGACATCATCCGCACGGCTCATATCCGAGGCTGTCATGGAACTTTTCGACCGGATTGTCAATCATAAGTGGTTGAAAGATTTTTTTGAGTATATCGTATTATGCTCATATAAAT
>ENA-ORUG01000386-ORUG01000386.1-human-gut-metagenome-genome-assembly--contig:-NODE-386-length-53179-cov-13.550392_pt1 | contig 53179 bp, 40 predicted proteins | sample MGYA00242079_ERZ509207 | MGnify/ENA primary metagenome ERZ509207 (study PRJEB26280, sample SAMEA2338780) | human gut metagenome | biome: human gut; feature: human-associated habitat; material: faeces...
GCTTACTCTGCGGCTTGTGGCCGCAGAGTACCTTCCCGTCAGAAGCCTCAGGCGCTAAGTATGACCAGCGGCTTACTCCGACGCACCGGGTCCCGACCATGCAGCCGCCCCTCCGGCAGTCCGTCCTGTGCGTTGGAGAGAAACAAAGAAAGCATCTTGGAGAGAAATAAAGAAAGCATCAAGGTTGTGATAAATGGGCTGATTTGAGTCTGTCCTGTGCGTTGGAGAGAAATAAAGGGGGTAAGAAATTTCCAGTGCAAAAAATATAGCGCGGGTGGGGTGTGCATGCTATAATGATTAGGATTATAGTGCTGTCGTCTGGTTTGGGGCGGCGGTGGTTGGTTTTTTGTTTGAATGGGAGGTCTGGATATGGCGGAGTCTATGAAGGATTTTGAGAGGGAGCTGGAGGCTTCTTTTAAGAGGATCGATGAGGGGGATATTATCTCCGGGACTGTTGTGAGTGTGGATGAGTCGGGGGTTGTTCTTGACCTTAAGTTTTATGCTGAGGGTTTTATTCCGGTGGAGGAGTTTTCCCGGGTGCCGGGGTTTAATATTAAAGAGGCTGTTCAGCCGGGGGATGAGGTTCAGGCGATGGTTCTTCGCAGGGATGATGGTCAGGGGAATATTCTTCTTTCCAGAGCGGATGCTGCGGATGTGCTTGCCTGGGACAGGCTGAAGGAGCTTCAGGATTCGGGTGAGGTGCTGGATGTTGTTGTGAAGGGGATCGTTAACGGGGGTGCCATTGCTTATGTTGAGGGTGTCCGTGGTTTTATTCCGGCGTCGAGGCTTGCTTTGGAGTTTGTTGAGGATACTGAGGTGTTTCTGAATAAGCCGATCCAGGTGCGGGTGATCGAGGCTGATAAGGCGAAGAAGAGGCTGGTGCTTTCGGCGAGGGAGATTCTTCGTGAGAGGGCTGAGGTGGAGAAACGGAATAAGATTTCCAATATCCAGGTTGGCTTTGTGACGGAGGGTACGGTTGAGAGTTTGCAGCCGTATGGTGCTTTTGTGGAGCTTGGGAACGGGGTTTCCGGGCTGGTGCATATTTCTCAGATCTGTGAGAAGAGGATCCGGAAGCCTTCTGAGGTTTTGAGTGTTGGGGATAAGGTTAAGGTGAAGGTTATCGCGATCAAGGATGGTAAGCTGAGCCTGAGTATTAAAGAGGCATCGGATCTGATGGCTAAGGAGGTTGAGGAGGAGTCTTTTGAGCTTCCGGAGTCGGGGGAAGAGGCTACTACTTCCCTGGGTGCTTTGTTTGCAAATATTAAATTATGATTATTTTGGATGAAAAAGGATGGATGTGTATGAAAAAACCGGAGAGAATATTTGTAATCGGACATAAGAATCCGGATACGGATTCCATCTGTTCGGCTATTGCTTATGCGGATATTAAGAACAGAACTACGCAGAACAAAAAATATATCCCGAAGAGAGCGGGGCAGATCAATGAGGAGACCAGGTATGTGCTGAACCGTTTTGGCGTACAGCCGCCGGCTTATCTGGGAAATATCGGTACGCAGGTCAAGGATATGGATATCCGGACCAGTCCGCAGGCGGATAAGAATATGTCGCTGAAGAATACCTGGGATCTGATGCAGGAGAACGGGATCGTTTCTCTTCCGATCCGGGATAAGGATGGGTGTCTGGAGGGGCTTGTGACGATTGGTGATATCGCAAAGACCTATATGGATACTACAGACAGTTATCTTCTTTCCAATGCGAGGACGCAGTATCAGAGAATTGCCGAGACTGTTGGCGGTGAAGTGGTGGAAGGTAACGGACACGGATATTTTGTGAAGGGGCGTGTGCTTGTCGGTACTGCCAACCCGAAGATGCTGGAGGGCTACGTTGAGGAGGATGATATGATCATCATGGGTGACCGTGAGGAGGATCATCTTCAGGCGATCAGCCAGAATGTCAGCTGTATCATCGTGGGGCTGAATATCGTGGTTTCCGAGAAGGTTATAAAGCTTGCTCATGAGAAGAATATCGTGATCATCCGGTCTCCGTATGATACGTTTAATATTGCGCGTCTGATCAACCAGAGTATTCCGGTCAGCTTTGTTATGAAGCGGGATAACATGGTTACGTTTAATACCGAGGATTTTACGGATGATATCCAGGATGTTATGATCAAAAACCGTCACAGGGCGTTTCCGGTGATCAATCCTCATGGTAAGTGTATCGGTACGATCTCCAGACGTAATTTTCTGGATATGCATAAAAAGAAAGTGGTTCTTGTGGATCATAATGAGGTGGATCAGGCTGTTGATAATATCGAGAAGGCGGAGATCCTTGAGATCATCGATCATCATAAGCTGGGTACCTTGCAGACCATGACGCCGGTTGCTTTTCGTAATGAGCCGGTGGGATGTACGGGCACGATCCTTTATGAGATCTACGGAGAGCAGAGACTGGAGATCCCGGAAAAGATCGCGGGGCTTCTCTGTGCGGCTATTATTTCGGATACATTGATGTTCCGTTCACCGACCTGTACGCAGACGGATAAGATCGCTGCCAGTGCTCTTGCGCTGATCGCGGGGATCAAGATCGAGGAGTTTGCCCGAGAGATGTTTTCTGCGGGAAGTAATCTGAAGGATAAGTCTCCGGAGGAGATTTTTTATCAGGATTACAAGAAGTTTATCGGTGAGGGTAATGTTTCCTTTGGTGTGGGGCAGATCAGTTCCATGGACAGCGAGGAGCTTAAGGAGATCAAGGAGAAGCTGATGCCGTTTATGGTGAGTGAGTGTGGCCGTCATGATATCACGAGAGTTTATTTTATGCTGACGAATATCCTGGAGGAGTCTACAGAGCTTCTGTTTTACGGGGAGGGCAGCCAGCAGATGGCGGAGATCGCTTTTGAGCGGAAACCGGATGGAGATACCTTCAGTCTGCCGGGTGTGGTTTCCAGAAAGAAGCAGCTGATCCCGGCTATGATGGAGGCTGCTCAGCTGATGAACAGCGATTATGCGTAAGAGGTGACGGAAAATGGCGAAACAGTTATGGAAGCCGGGGAACATGATCTATCCGCTGCCGGCTGTAATGGTGAGTGTTACCGATGGTGAGGGGCATGATAATATCATAACGGTTGCGTGGACGGGTACGGTGTGTACCAATCCGGCGATGGCTTATATTTCTGTCCGACCTTCCCGTTATTCCTATGATATGATCCGGAAAACGGGTGAATTTGTGATCAATCTGACAACGGAGAAGCTGGCGTTTGCAACGGATTTCTGCGGGGTCCGTTCGGGACGTGATGTGGACAAGTTCCGGAAGCTGAACCTTACGAAAGAGAAAGCGCAGTTTGTTTCTGCACCGATGATCGGGGAGGCTCCGGTTTCAATCGAGTGCAGGGTGCGTGAGGTGAAGGAGCTGGGGTCTCATGATATGTTTCTTGCGGATGTGCTTGCGGTCCATGCGGATGAAGCTTATATGGATAAAAACAACAGGTTTCGTCTTAATGATGCGGGTCTTCTGGTTTATTCCCATGGGGAGTATCTGGCGGGTGGTCGGAAGGTGGGAACCTTCGGCTACAGCGTAAAGAAGAAGCAGCAGAAGAAGCAGATGCAGAAGAAGTTGGATAAGAAATCAGACAGGGAATCAGAGATGGCAGAGATGGCGGGGAAGTTGAAGACGTCGGGGAAGCCAGGGATGGCGGGGAAGTTGAAGACGTCAGGAAAGCCAGGGATGTCAGGGAAGTTGAAAACGTCAGGAAAGCCAGGGATGTCAGGGAAGTTGAAGACGTCGGGAAAGCCAGGGATGTCAGGGAAATTAAAGACGTCGGGGAAGGCAGGGAGAGAGAAACGGTAGGTTCTGCGGAGCCGTAACGTTTGTTGAGGTTTGGCAGCTGTTATGCTAAAATGAAAGGATACAGTATGAATAATATTACACTGATAGGAATGCCAGGTGCGGGGAAGAGCAGCATCGGTGTCGTTCTTGCGAAGGTACTTGGGTACCAGTTTATTGACTCTGATCTGCTGATCCAGAAGGCGGAGAAAAGGACTCTGAGTGAGATCATTGCGGATGAGGGTACAGAGGGCTTCAAGGCGATCGAGAATCGTGTGAATGCTTCGATCCAGGTGGAGAATACGGTGATCGCTACCGGTGGAAGTGTGGTTTACTGCGATGAGGCTATGCAGCATCTGAAGTCTGAGGGTGTTGTGGTGTATCTTAAGATCTCGCTGGAGCTTCTTTCCAGGCGTCTTGGTAATCTTAAGGGGCGTGGTGTTGTGCTCAAGGAGGGGCAGACGCTGGCGAGTCTTTATGATGAGCGTGTTCCTTTGTATGAGAAATATGCGGACATTGTGGTGGATGAAGAGGATAAGGATCTGGAGGGGAGTCTCCAGGTTGTGCTTGAAGCACTGAAGAATAGGGGAGATAAGGCGTAACTGTTGGCTTGTGGAAACGGTTTGCTGGAGTGTTTCGGGTCATGGGTTGTGACAGGTTTTCGTCATAAATTGTTTACAAATCTGAAATATGTGTTATAATATACAACTGACCTAAAAAACGGTATTGCGGAACGTTTGTTCCTGCAGTAAATTCAGAGAAAGTTTCTGCTCATAGAGGAGTAAATAATAGAGGTGTGTTATGGAACAGTATGTGATTAAAGGCGGCAATCCTCTGGTTGGAGAAGTGGATATTGCGGGTGCGAAGAATGCGGCGCTTGCGATATTGTCAGCAGCCATTATGACTGATGAAACTATATTGATCGAGAATCTGCCAGATGTTAGGGACATCAATGTTCTGCTTGAGGCGATCTCCGAGATCGGGGCTCAGGTTGAGCGTATTGATAAGTCTACTGTAAAGATCAACGGTTCTACTATCGGCAATCTCAGCGTGGATTATGAGTTTATCAAGAAGATCCGTGCTTCTTATTATCTTCTGGGTGCTTTGCTTGGTAAGTATAAGCATGCGGAGGTTCCGCTTCCGGGTGGATGTAATATCGGCAGCAGGCCGATCGACCAGCATTTGAAGGGTTTCCGTGCTCTTGGTGCGGATGTTGATATCTGTCATGGTGCTATTGTTGCCAAGGCGGAGAATCTGCATGGCAGCCATATTTTCCTGGATGTGGTTTCTGTTGGTGCTACTATTAATATTATGATGGCTGCTTCTATGGCGACTGGTCGTACGATCATTGAGAATGCTGCGAGGGAGCCGCATGTTGTTGATGTGGCGAATTTCCTGAACAGTATGGGGGCGAATATCAAGGGTGCCGGTACGGATGTGATCCGTATCCGTGGTGTTGAGACGCTTCATCGTACGGAGTATTCGATCATTCCGGACCAGATCGAGGCTGGTACGTTTATGTTTGCTGCTGCGGCTACTCGTGGTGATGTTACTGTTCGTAATGTTATTCCTAAGCATCTTGAGGCTACTACTGCTAAGCTTGAGGAGATCGGGTGTGAGGTTGAGGAGTTTGATGATGCGGTTCGTGTCCGTGCGCCGCATGTGCTTCATCGTACGCATGTGAAGACGTTGCCTTATCCTGGTTATCCTACGGATATGCAGCCGCAGATCGCGGTTACTTTGGCTTTGGCTGAGGGTACGAGTATTGTTACTGAGAGTATTTTTGAGAACCGGTTTAAGTATGCGGATGAGCTTTCCCGGATGGGTGCCAATATTAAGGTGGAGGGGAACTCTGCTATTATTGATGGTGTGAGGAAGCTTACGGGGGCGCGTGTGAGTGCGCCGGATCTTCGTGCGGGGGCTGCGCTTGTTATTGCGGGGCTGGCTGCTGAGGGTGTTACGGTTGTTGATGATATTGTTTATATCCAGCGTGGGTATGAGAATTTTGAGGAGAAGCTCAGGAGTCTTGGGGCTGAGATTGAGAGGGTTTCCAGTGAGAAGGAGATTCAGAAGTTTCGGCTGCGTGTTGGGTGATGGTTGGTGACAACTGGTAACGATTGATGATAATTGGATATTTGAGTTTTGGGAGAGTTCCTGGGTGTTTGGGCCTGGGGGCTCTTTTTTTGTGTGGGGGAGGGAGGGACGAATGGAGGGACGAACGGACAGTCTGCCAGCGGGGCGGCTGCATGGTCGTGCCTGGTGCGGTCGTTTCGCCGGGTCATACTAAGCGTCTGAGTCTTCTGCCGTGCAGGGCGCCCCATAACTCGCCATGTACGCTGATGCGTACCTGGCTCAGACAGATGGGGCTTACTCTGCGGCTTGTGGCCGCAGAGTACCTTCCCGTCAGAAGCCTCAGGCGCCAAGTATGACCAGCGGCTTACTCCGACGCACCGGGTCCCGACCATGCAGCCGTCCCGCTGGCAGTCTGTCCGTTCTGGTTTTTGGGGGTGTGAGGTGTGGTGGTGTGCCGGGAGGTGGCATCGGCGCTGTGGTGGATGCGTTGTGGGGGGAGTGTGGCATCGGCGCTGTGGTGGATGCAGTGGAATGAGGTTTTGGCGGTTTTTGTCGAAGGGTTTTTGTTGACTTTTGCTGGTGGGGTGGTTATACTGAAGATACATATCTGGGAACATTCTGGGCCGTTCGGCTATCTGATCCCCATATGGTTGGTTGTATAAATATGGCGGGGAGGAGCCGGTTGGTTGTGTGAGGTTTTTTCTTTTGCCATCATAGTGAAAGGAGGAGTCTTATGCAGAGGAAGCGGCTTGAGGATATGAATCTTCTGGATGATTTTTTGTTTAACGCGGTGATGACGTTTCCTGGTATTGGTGAGAGGTTTTGCAGGTTGCTGCTGCAGGTGGTGCTGGGGCGTGAGATCGGGAGGCTGCGGGTTGTTGCGCAGAGGGCTTTTGGTGGCCGGGATGAGGGTTTTCGCGGGGCGCGGCTTGATGTTCTGGCTGAGGAGGAGCTGATGGATGTTTTGGCGGATCCTTCTGTTTTTGATATTGAGCCGGATAATAATGGTGATGTTGTGAGTCTGAAGGATCTGCCGAAGCGGGTGAGGTTTTATCATGCGATCATTGACAGCCGGTGTTTGAAAAAGGGTGAGGGTTTCGGGAAGCTTAAGAGGGTTTTTGTTATTTTTGTCTGTTCGTATGATCCGTTTGATCGGGGTAGGATGGTGTATACGATCCGGAATATGTGTGAGGAGGTTCCGGAGATGGAGTATGATGATGGGCTGAGGACGGTTTTTCTGAATACGAAGGGAGATGGTGCGGGTGTGCCTGAGGAGCTGGTGGCGCTGCTTCGTTTTTTGGAGGATACCAGGGAGGTGAATGCGGTAAATGATGTTTTGAGGGAGTTGTTGGAGATGGTCAGGGTTGTTAAAGAGGATGGAAAGGTTACGGTGGCATATATGAAGAGTTTTGAGATTGAGCAGATGTGGATTAATAAGGGGATTGAACAGGGGATTAGTCAAGGAATCGCCCAAGGGATTGAACAGGGAATTAGCCAAGGAATCAGCCAGGGAATCACTCAAGGGATTGAACAGGGGCGGAGTGAAGAGAGGGTGAATACGTTGAGGGAGAAGGCGCGTGCGGATCGGCTGGAGAGGGAGCTGAGGAAGCTGCGGAAGCTGCGGAGGAGATGATGTTGTTTGGTTTTGGGAGAGTTCCTGGGTGTTTGGGCCTGGGGGCTCTTTTTTTGTGGGATGAATGGAGGGACGAACGGACAGACTGCCAGCGGGGCGGCTGCATGGTCGTGCCTGGTGCGGTCGTTTCGCCGGGGCATACTAGGCGTCTGAGGCGCCTGTCGTGCAGGGCGCCCCATAACTCGCCATGTACGCTGATGCCGTACCTGGCTCAGACAGATGGGGCTTACTCTGCGGCTTGTGGCCGCAGAGTACCTTCCCGTCAGAAGCCTCAGGCGCCAAGTATGACCAGCGGCTTACTCCGACGCACCGGGTCCCGACCATGCAGCCGTCCCGCTGGCAGACTGTCCGTTCTGGTTTTTGGGAGTGTGAGGTGTGGTGGTCTGACGGGAGGGTGGTGGGCCATCAGCGCTGCGCTGGATGGCTGCAGGGGCTGAGTTTCTTTGTGGTGTGTTGGGAGATGGTGTGGCATCGGCGCTGTGGTGGATGGCTGCAGGGGCTGAGTTTCCTTGTGATGTGCTGGGAGGTGGTGTGGCATCGGCGCTGCGTTGGATGTGGGTGGGGTGAGTTTTTTGCGATTTGTCGTGAGGGGATTGGGGGATAGAGGCTGTTTTGGATAGGGTGTGGTGTTTTTGTGTAATATTTAAATTTATTTTTGGAGTATTTTGGATTATAATTATGGAAAAAGATGGTTGGCCTGATTGGTTGACTGATTGACTGATTGACTGGTTGATTGATATCCGGAGTTTTGGTGACTGTTTTGTGGGACTTGAGAGAAGAGCTTCGGATGTGTGTTGATGAGGGGTGTGTGATGGGCTTCGGATGTGTGTTGATGTGGCTTGTGTGAGGGCTTCGGAGGTTTGTTGGTTTGGTTTTGAGGGTGGTCTTTTGGGGGCTGCCTGGGTTTTGGAGGGAGAGGGTTGTATGTGTGATTATGTGGTTTTGCCGCTTTTGAATTCGTCTTTTGAGCCTGGGAGGGCTCGGGAGGTTGTTGAGGGGTTTGTGGATGTGGATTTGAGGAATATTGCGCGGGCTGAGCTTTTTTATTTTACGGGGCAGGCGGAGGAGTGTTGTGAGATCACGAGGGGGTATCTGTCCAGCAGGGTTATTGAGCTGAAGCTTTCGGCGTGTATTTTGTATGGGTATTCTAATCTGTCGCTGGGGAATGTGGCGGCGGCTAAGCGGGGGATGGAGGGGATCCAGTCCTGTGTGAAGATTGCTATGAAGAAGAAGGTTCCTAAGGATGTTTATGCGTCCTGTCTTCTGGCGGGGTATGTGGGGGCGGTTTTGCTTCATTTGCCTACGGATGGGATGCCTGCTTTTGGGGAGTACAGCAGGATGCTTCCTGAGGGGCTGAGGCTTTTTGCCACGTATGTGATGGCGCACCATACTTATCTTAACGGGGAGATATGGAGTGCTTATGGGATGGGGAAGGCTGCTTTGTTTATGGCGGAGAGGTCGTATCCGATCAGTATGACGTATATCCACTGTATGATGGCGGTGTGTGCGATCAACCGAAAGCATAAGCAGGAGGCACAGGAGGAGATGCTCCGGAGCTGGGAGCTGGCGAAGATGGATGGGTTTCTGGAGCCTTTTATTGAGCATCATGGGCTTTTGCGGGGGCTGATCGAGGCCTGTATCCGGAACCGGGATCCGGAGGCGTATCAGCGGATCACGGAGGGTGTGATTTCTTTCAGCAGGGGCTGGATGGCGCTTCATAATCCGGAAAACCGGAGAAAGGTTACGGGGGAGCTGTCGACGATGGGGTTTTCTATTGCCATGCTGGCAAGTGGGGGATGGACCAATAAGGAGATCGGAGAGCATCTGGGGATTTCCATTAATACTGTCAAGCATTACCTTACGGATATCTTTTGCAAGCTGAATGTCAAGAAGCGGGATGAGCTGAAGAAATTCATGTTAAAATAGTGACAGAGGCACTTTTTTTTGAAAAAACGGGCCTTACAAAACAACTGGTAGTGTTGTATAATAAATACCACAAATAGTCAGATTTTATTGGGAAATCAGACGAAAAGAACCAGTGAACGAGTAAGTTAAGAAGGAGGAGTTGAAGACTGATTCTCGATAGCATCTGATAATGTCAATATCCTACCAAAAATGCCTGGTATATTGACACTACAATCACATAAGGGTAAAATATTGAAAAGGTGTAACCTGTTTACTCACCGGCTAAAAACATGAAGCTTTTTTAAGAGAAAGGAATATAAACAGAAGTAAAGTAATAAGAAATACAGTACACGTTAATGCACACATAGGAAAGCGGGAAAGGTATGAAAAAATTAAGGAATAATAAGATCAGAAAACTCCTGGCATTTATGGTGGCTTTGGCGTTGATGGTATCCTGTATGCCGAGTGCATATACGATCTCCGCGAGTGAGGCGTTCGGAGATGGAACGGAGGATATATTTACAGATGGCGAAATTACATCTGAACCAGCGGCCGAAGAATCGACACCGGATGTAAGCAGCGCTGACCAGGAGGAAACGGAACAGGCGCAGCAATCGACGCTTACATATGAAAATGATTCTGTTAAAGTAACAGCGGAGGCACTGGAGGACGGAGCTCTTCCGCAGAATACAGCATTGAAGGCTGACGGCGTAAACGAGAATTCATCCGTATCTTATGATACAGTTTCTCAGAAGCTTTCAGCAGCAGCTACAGACAAGGACAGCAGCCTGAGAGGTTTTTTTGCGTATGATGTGTATTTTGCTGATGGCGACGGAAACAGAGTCGAGCCGAACGGCAGAGTCAGAGTAACTTTTGAGTACAAGACACCGGCAGCACCGGAGCTTACCGATGCAGCCAGCACGAGTGTAACCGTTGAGAAGCTTCATTATAACAGCAGTACCGGTGATACTGATGTTAACACCTTACAGGCCAACGAGGATCTGAAGGTTCTGAATGTCAACGAGGGCAAACAGATCCAGACACTTCAGGTTGAGACTGGCAACGCAGCTGTTTTTGCCGTTATGTGGGATTCTCCTGAGACAGCAGATGTCGAGGCGGAAGCTGTTTCCGGTAATGAGGACGAGGTGTCTATCGCATCAGAGGAGCTTACGGACGGAATGGATATTTCGGACGAGCCTGAGCAGGATGCAGCTGAGACACCGGCAGCAGAGAATCCGGAGGTAACTCCTGATGCAGAGCCTTCTGAGGCTCCGGCGGAGAATCCGGATGCTGAACCTACCGAAGCGCCGGCAGAGAATCCGGATGTGGTGGAAGAACCGGCAGAGGATATTGAGAGCCCGGATGAGGTTACGGCAGCAGATGAGAATGGTGAGACAAGCCTGATCGAGGTTCTGGGAGACGATACGAATCTTCGTGTCAGCCCATCTATCGAGGCAGAGGTTCTGGCAACTGTAAACGCAGGAACACAGCTCACACTTCTGGATACCGTAACAGCAGAGGACGGAGCAACCTGGTACAAGGTTTCATGGGAAGGAACCGAGGCTTACATAAGAAGTGATATGGCACAGGTTGTTGATAGCAATGATGAGGCAGAAGAGCCTGAGGATGTGCAGGAAGAAGAAATTCAGCCTGAGATTACCAGATATGATTACAAGAGTGACGAGGTCAATGTCAAGGTTACTCTTACCGATCCGGCAGACCTTCCGGACAACGCAGAGCTTTCCGTAACACCGGTAGAGCTCAGCCAGGAAGCCGAAGACCAGATCACCGAAGAAGCGATCAAAGAAAAGAAAGCCATCGAGAAGATCCATTCCTACGATATCAAATTCCTGGTAGACGGCGAAGAGGTTCAGCCGGGTGCCACTGTGAAGGTATCTGTATCTCTGAATGATGAGAAGAAAATCAAGGATGCGGATGTATATCACGTAGACGAGAATGATAACGTTGAAAATATGGATGGCAGCGTTGCCAAGAATGGTGATGTTGAGTTCGAGACTACGCATTTTTCGACTTATGTAATCGTTGGTAATAAGCGTGACGATAAGATAAAAGTTACAATAGAGCATTATGACGAAACAACTGGAAAGAAGATTTATGCAGATGATGTTAAGAAAGAACTTTCAGTTGGGCAGAAATTTGATTGTAAGAAAGCTACAAATTGGGATATCACGAGAGTAGACGTAGTTAAAAACGGAACAACAACTACTGTAAATGAAGGTGATATTGAATTAGCACAGGATGCTACGGTTAAAGTATATTATACTCCTACCACTGGAACATTCGCCGGTGCACCTACGTTTTATGATTATACGGTAAAGGCCGGACAGAGTGGAAATACTTATTATTCCATTAATCAGAAGAGTAATTATAGTGATCCAAACAGTAATCAGAAGTTAAGTATGGGTGAAACCTATAATGGAAAATTAGCAGATCAAAACTACACGCCGTATCAATATACTTGGCAAAAGGGTAACAAAACGGTTAACTTATGGACTGGAGGCAACGATGTTATTACTGGTTTGTTGAAGGGACTAGATAAAAATGGCAATGTAGAATTTAATTATCCAGATCCAGGATTTTTTAATGAGACTGATTTACTGGCAGGAAATTCAAAAGACAATTACTTAAGAAAAGTATATAAAGATTATAATTTGAATTTTGAAAGAAGTGGTGACACATATACATTAACGGGTGTAACAGATGGAAGTGGCACTAACGTAACAACACAGTATAAGTTAAATAAAAAGGAAAATTCGGGAGAAGATTTCTTTCCATTAGATACTGTGGCTTCAAAGTATGAGAAAGGATATACTAGAAAAACGCAAAGTGCACTTGGAGCTGATGGTAAAGAACATAATTATTATTTTGGAATGCGTTATGACATGAAGTTCAACGTTGGTGATTATGTAGGCCCATTAAGTTATTCTTTTACAGGTGATGACGATATGTGGGTTGTCATGGATGGCGGAACAGAAAAGCAGCAGATTATCATTGATTTAGGTGGAATTCATAATGCAGCAACTAAAACTGTGGACTTGTGGGAGTATTTGGATGAAGGAGATAAATCTACACATACATTAACGGTTCTTTATATGGAACGAGGAGCAGGTGCTTCTAACTGTTACATGAATTTTACCCTTCCAAACGTAACAATTTCACAGGTAACAACGGATGCGCTTGGAACTCTGAATTTCCAAAAAGTTAATAAAAAAGGTGCTGGACTTAGCGGTGCAAGATTTACTCTTTATAATGACGAAGAGTGCACAACACAGATTGCAACAGCTACATCTGATGATAGCGGAAATGTTACATTTGATAAGCTGAGAGCAGGAACATATTATCTGAAAGAGATTCAGGCGCCAGTGGGATATGTTGCTTCCAATGAAAAATGGACGGTAACGGTAAGAAAAGATAGCGACACACAGGTTACTACAACACTCAGCGACAGTTCCGGAAATGCAGTAAAAGACAACAAAATTGTGAACGAAACTCCGGAAGAAATTATTAAATCCAGTATGGAGTATAGTAAGACCGCAAAAGTTGATAGCTGGAATGACAGAACCTACAATATCAATATAAAGGCAGCATCGACCAGTACCAGTTCTGTGACGACTACAACAAAAGCGGTTGCGGATATTATGCTGGTTTTGGATGTGTCTAGGTCGATGAATGAACAAATAAGTAGTGAGACAGTTTATACTTATTTTGCTGATAATACGGCTGAAGGAAGAAAAACACTCATTACAGGAACTACTTATTATGTAGAAGTAGATGGTTCTTATGAAGCTATGAGTTATAGATGGATTCGGACTGATAGTGGATGGAAAAAGGATTGGTGCATTGGAAACGAGAAAGCTTCTAACTATGATAGTTACAATTATAAAATTTATACAAAAAAAACAGTAACTAAAACAAGACTGGAAGCATTAAAAGATTCTGTAGACCAGTTTATAACAGATACTGCATTGAAGTCACCGGAAAGCAAGATCGGAATTACAGCATTCAGTAGTAATTACGATCAAGATAATAGCAGTAATGGTGCAACGAAGGAGTTGCTTGCAACAGGAACGAATAAGGATACATTAATATCATTTGCAAATGACTTAAAAGCTTATGGTGGTACAACACCAGCGATTGGACTAAACAAGGCCAAAGAGTTATTAGATGCAGCAGCTAATGATAAGAATCCGAAATATGTGATTCTGTTTACAGATGGAGCTCCAACAGGAAACAGAACGGATGGTGAGTGGGATTCTGATGCGAAGACAAATGCAGAGACAGCAGCCAATGCATTGAAAGAGGCTAGATACACGGTCTATACTATTGGTTATGGATTCGATGATAAAAGCAATGAAGCAAAATTCCTAGCAGGTGATGGAAGCACGAAGTATCCGGGAATAGCATCTCCGAATTGTGCATTTACTGCGAATGACGCAACAAGGCTGGGCGAGATTTTCAGAGATATTCAGAATACGATCACTCAGGATATAGAGATTACCGGAGCAACGGTTACGGATGTGATAGATTCGAGATTTGATCTTCTGGATGAGAACGGTTCCTCAATCGTTCTGGAAGAAGGCGAAACAGCTACTGCGTATGGCGGTACAGTATCTCTGGTCAACGGATGTTATCAGATCCAGTGGACAAATCAGACAATACCAAACAAGAAAAATGGCGAATGGAATACAACAATTAAAGTAAAAGCCAAAGACAATTTCGTTGGTGGAAACAATGTTACAACCAACGTATCACCAGGATCAAAGATTTCTACTGGATATGGTGCTGTTGAGTTGCCACAGCCGACAGTTAATGTTAAAGTTAACTTAGTAGTCAAGGATAAAGAAGTTTGGATCTACAAAGGTGATACAGTACCGACAGATGAGACAATTCTGAATCAGTTGTTTAATAAATCAGAGACATCTTATTCAGAGGGTACAATAAGTGCCGCCGATGCGAAAGATCATGTTACTTTGCAGTGGTTCAAGAAAGATAAAGATGGAAAGCGAATTAATATCAGTAAAGAGAAGATGGCAACAACCCCGGATGATGATACAGAGTATTATCTGGAAGTAACTTATGATCCGAAGACGACATCAACGGATAAGAGTAAAACGAACACCACCACAAGTGATGGGGAACAGCATGTCGTAGGAGATACTGAGAAGGCTTATAATCCAGATAATAGCAACCCATATGGTATTTATAAGATTCATGTCATCAAAGGTCAGATTCAGATTACAAAGAATGTAACAGAAGAATCTGCTACAGACAGAACATTCACATTTACTATGAATGAGAAGATTGGAAATAAGGTTTCAGAAAGTAAGGTAAATGTAATAGTTCCGGCTAATGAAAAAAGAGGAACTGCTACGCTGTCGAATCTTCCAAGAGGAGAGTATACGGTAACAGAAGACAATGCAGATGGATATTCCATTCAAGCATTCAATATTGTTACAGGTGACGGTCAGACAGATTGTGAAAATTCTAAATCAGATACTTCTAGTGAAACCAAATCACTTACTTTTGTACTCGGTAATGATACAAAAAGAAACGATGTTATTCATGTTAGTGTAGATAAAAAGAATTACACATATGATTCTAAATTTGGTGGTGTAAAAGGTGTTGCATCTTACACAAACGAAGCAGTAACCAGTCTGGATCTGAAAAAGACAGATACAGATAATCATTCTTTAACAGGTGCTAAATTCAAATTAGAGATGAAAGATGGTAACATCTGGAAATCTCTTGAGAATGACATAGAAGTAAAGAATGGTCCTTCAGAGATTGAACTGAATAATCTGAAGACAGGTATCTACAAGCTGACAGAGACAACTGCTCCAAAAGGATATTCATTATTAGGCAGCAGTATTTACTTCAAAGTCGAAACAGGAAATGTAACGCTTGTTGACGAAAATGGCGATCCGGCAGAGGCTAGTAATATGTGGTCACTGAAGGCGGAGAATAAAGTTTTAACAATCAAAAATGCTAAACTTTATTCCTTACCAGAATCCGGTGGTCCGGGAACTTATGGATTTACAATCAGTGGTGTAGCGATTCTTGCAACTGCACTCCTGTTGTTTATAAATAATAAACGAAGGGAGGAAGAAGCAAAGAGATCGTAACACATTAATTGTAAATGGCCGATGAAGGGCGAAAAAGAAAAATGCAGAGAAAGAAAGGAGCAAACCTTATGAAAAATTTATTTAAGAAAATCAGTGCAATACTGATGGCAGCAATTATGGTGCTGGCTATGGCATCTACAGCATTTGCAGCTGATGCAGCAGCAACAACTACAACGGGTAGTATTACCGTAACTGGTTTAACTGCAAATGATAATACTACTTTGAAGGTTTATAAAGTAGTTGGTTTTGATGAAGCGAACAGTGACTGGACTATTGAGAGTTGGGCACAGAATCATGCGACTAATACTAATCATGTAGTTAGTATTGACTGGGAAGCACTGAAAAGTGTTAATCCACTTCCAACTCCTAAAGAAATCACAGTTCCGGCTGATTCAACGTCATATACAATTGATGGACTTGAAATTGGTGCGTACATGATTATTGCGACAGGTGATCATACAACATACAATGTTATGGGTGAGGCACCTTATGGTTATGATGCTAACAATTTAATCGTTCCAGCTGCAAAAACAATCAATGCTAAATCTTCAGAGTATCAGCTTACCAAAACATTAGTTAATGGTGATCAGATATTCGTAGCAAAAGGTGAAGAAGTAAAATTCAATATTGATACTACATTCCCAAGTTATGCGCTTAATGCAACAAATAGAACATTCTGGATCAAAGATACTCCAACAGGTATGAAAATTACAGGAATTAAAGTACTGGTAAATGGAACTGAAGTAACAGTTAATGATGCATATACATTAGACAAAACATTAGCAACAACAGAAGCTGTGACTGTAAACTTCAAAGATACTTATATTGGTAGTGCTAATGCTCATGCTGGACAGAGTGTACGTGTTGAAGTAACTGGTGTTATTACAGATGATACAGAATACAAAAATGAAGCTGAGACAAATAATTCCCACGACAAACCTAATGTACCAGGTTACTCTGGATCTATCAGAATTAATAAAACTGATGATTCAAAAGAGCCCCCACAGGTTCTGAGAGGTGCAACATTCCAGATTAAAAAACAGGGTGAGAATGCTCCGATTCAGTTTGTAAAAACGGATACAGGTGTTTATACAATGGTTACATCTGACACAAATATGACTGGCAAAACTGCTGTAACAGATGTAGAAGCAACTGAAGGATCTGTTTTAGTAAAAGGTCTTGGCGCAGGAACTTATGTGATTACAGAGACAAAAGCACCAAAAGGATATAGTATTAATACAAATATCGATAATGTAACACTTACAAAAGAGAGTGATGCAACTCGAAATGTAACTCTTCCTGTAACCGATACCAAACTCGGTGCCCTTCCATCCACAGGTGGCATGGGAACATACCTCTTCACTATCATCGGTGTTGTAGTTATGGCTGGCGCTGCTGGTGCTTTCTTCATCAGCCGCAGAAAAGGATCTGAGGAGTAATCGTTTGATTGCAGAATCGATTCAATTCAAAAATTATTTATAAGCAACGACAAAGCAAGTATTAAAACAAAGTAGTAAATCTTTTACCGCCCGGCCCTTTCGGGGGCCGGGAGTGGTAAATACAACAGTATGGAGAAACCTATGAGAAAGAATAAGAAGAAAAAATATATTGGACTTGGTTTGCTGTTTCTGATAGGGTTGTCCATACTGCTGTATCCGATGGTCAGTGATGCCTGGAACCGGTACAGGGACAGCCTGCTGATCAGTAATTATAGCAGCAGTGTTTCTTCGGATGATAATTCGGAGAAGATTGACAGTATGTGGAAGGCAGCACAGGAGTATAACGAACAGATCAAGCAGGAAAGTGTGCCGGATGCTTTTTCCGTGAGGGATGGCCAGACGGACAGTACATATGAGTCTCTTCTGAACCTGAATGGTGATGGAATGATGGGGTATGTGGAGATTCCTGTGATCGATGTGAGCATTCCAATCTATCATTACACGACAGATGAGTCTCTGGAGAAGGGTGCCGGTCATTTGTTCGGCAGCAGTCTTCCGGTTGGCGGCAAGAGTACCCATTGTATTTTGTCGGCACACAGAGGACTTCCAAGTGCGAAACTTTTTACAGATCTGAATCTTGTGGAAGAGGGAGATGTTTTTTACCTGCATGTGCTGGGTAAGACGCTTGCCTACGAGGTGGATCAGATTCTTACCGTTCTTCCGGAGCAGACAGAGTCTCTGGGTATCACGGATGGGGATGATTATGTAACGCTGGTTACGTGTACGCCTTATGCGGTGAATACGCACAGACTTCTGGTGAGGGGACACAGAGTTCCGATGAAGGCTGCGAAGGCGGTTCAGAAAACAGAGAAGAAGGTTACCGGAATCACCAATCCGACGCTTCCGATGCTTGCTCTCTGTGTTGTGATCGGAATTGTGATCGCGGTGATCCTGGTTGCCGGTATCAATTCTGTTCAGAACAAAAAACGACGCAGGAAATAGTTTATGGCTAAAAAGAAAAAAAAGAAAAAGAGTAATGTTGTCCTGAACATCATTATTGCCTTGGTGTTTCTGGCGGGGGCGGGTGTGTTCCTTTATCCCACGATCAGTGATATGTGGAACCAGTATCGAAATGCCCAGCTGGTCAGTAAGTACGAGGAAGCGGTAACGGAGCTTTCGGACAACGACTATGACAGGCTGTGGAAAGAGGCGAAGGAGTATAATGCCGAGCATCCGGTGAATGCCATTGTAGATGCTTTTGAGGAAGAGGATACTTATGAGCTGAGTCATCCTTATGACAGGGTTCTGGATCCGAACGGTGATGGTCTGATGGGGAGTATCGAGATCCCGAAGATCAAAGCCAGACTGGCGATCTATCATGGACTGAGCAAAACGGTCCTGGAAAAGGGTGTCGGTCATGTGGAGGGTACCAGCCTTCCGATCGGAGGCAAGAGCACCCATGCGGTTCTGGCGGCGCATCGAGGTCTTCCTAACGCAAAGCTTTTTACAGATCTGGATCAGATGGAAAAGGGAGATATTTTTATCCTGCACATTCTTGGCAAGCATCTGGCCTACAAGGTGGATCAGATCAAGACGGTGCTTCCGGATGAGACCAGTGACCTGGATATTATCGAGGGTGAAGATCATGTGACTCTGATCACGTGTACCCCTTATGGAGTTAACACCCACAGGCTTCTTGTCCGGGGAGTGCGGACGAAATATGTGGTGGAAGATACAAAGAATGACGAAACGATACCGCAGAAGCTTGCTGTTGTGGATCCGAAGAGGGTTCTGGCCGGCGGCGCTGCAGTGCTTGTTGTTCTGATCCTGCTGATTTATCTGATCGTCCGTCATAGGGACAAAAAACGGAAAAAGAAGCAGCTTTCAGAAAGGAAAGAGGAGGCAGAGAGCGATGAAAAATAGAAGAAAGCAAGGGAAAATATTCCGGAGCCTTCTGGCTGTTCTGATGCTGACGGCTATGCTGGTCACAAGTGTTTTGCAGCCGGTTTTCGCCGGGGATTATGAAGCTGGAAAAACAGGTAATCTAACGTTGACGGTTCAGCAGGCGGATGAGGAGGGAAACCAGACTCCGCTGCCGGATGTAGGGCTGACGATCTACAAGGTTGGCAGTGTGAATTTTGATGGCAATGTGCATTTCGTGCTGGATGAGGCACTGGCTGCCGCAGCAATCGAGTTTGATTCCATCACGACGGCTGACGGCTGGTATGAAGCGGCAGAGAAGCTGGCGGCTATGATCGTCAGCGGAAGCGTGGATGTGTGGGGTATGTCCAAGTCCTCTGATGCAGAGGGGAATATGACTTTCGCTGATCTGGCTGAGGGTATGTACCTGGTGGTGCAGACAGATGGAAACAGCAGTGTTATGGTTTCACCGATGCTGATCTCCGTTCCTTTTGCAGATCAGGAGCAGGGCTGGATGTACGATGTACAGGCTTATCCGAAGTCTGTAAGTAATCCGCCGAAGCATACACAGATCCAGGTTACGAAGAGGATCTATAATGTTGATGATAACGGGAATGTGATTCCTCTGGAAACGAAGGAGGATGTAACTTATAAGGTTGGCGTTTTTTCGGATCAGGAAGGTACGATCCCGTTCCGTGATGATTATTTACAGGATATCCATATCCAGAATGCTTCCAGTGGTACAGCTACATGGACGGATGTTCCGGATGGCACCTATTATGTATTTGAGCTGGATGAGGATGGAAATCCTCTTCAGCAGAATACGAAGATCAAGGTGGATGATGAGAATCTTTACTACTACAATGTAACGAAGCCGAATGGTGAGAGTGAAGAGAAGTCCAATCAGGTTGTGATCGGTGGAGATAGTGGTGCTACTGAGGCAGCGGCTTATGTAAATAACTATTATACAAAGATTTCCGATATATTCAGCCGTAACGGATATATCAACATTAAGAAGAATGTGATGATCGATGGTGTTGCTTCTACTGTGGATGATACGTTCTATGCAGGTTTGTTCTCCACTGAAAGTAACGGTGAGCTGACGCTTGAGAAGGTAGTGACTCTGAAACAGAATGATAGTGTTCAGGTAATGGTGGATCTTCCAATGGATCAGGAGATCAACAGTGTTACTTATACTGTTCTGGAGACGGATAAGGATGGAAATCCGGTTGATGATGATACCTTTAAGTATACAGTTACCGGTCAGGGTGAGGTTACACTGAATAATGATAACCGATATACTGTAACAAAGGAGATCACTAACAGTCTTTCTTCCGAGCCGACACCGATTCCGACTGCTACACCTGGAGCAAATCATGGTGGAAATGATCGGATCACTCCGATCCCGAATAATGGTACAGCGGGCGGAACTGCTCCGAACGATACCAGCGGTACAGCAAGACGTTCTGTAAAGACCGGCGATGATACACCGATCGGCGTATGGGTTGGAATCCTTGCAGCAGCGATCATTGTTGGCGGTGGTGCAGCTTATGGAGTTAAGAGAAAGAAGAAAAAATAAATAACGGATCATTCTGAAGGATGATCGATGGAAGAACCGGGCGATGTGGATGCCCGGTTCTTTTTTTGGAATATTTATGTATTGGGGATGAAAAAGCAGCGGGTGATATTTTTTATCGAAAATTGCTCTTGACATTTTGGTATGATAAGTATATTGTATGTGTTGCAGTAAATTTCATAAAAGATAGCCTTTTATTCAGAGTGGTGGAGATACAAAGGATCTGTGAAGCCACGGCAACCCCGGATAACCCAGGAAGGTGCCAACCTGAGCGAGCAATCGAACAATAAGAGGATTGTTTACAGAATTTAAACAGTCCGGATTGTACGGGCTGTTTTTTATGTATATAACCATTGTTTTATTACAAAAGGAGAAGATCATGGAGAAAATTTTATTTACATCTGAATCTGTAACTGAGGGTCATCCTGACAAGGTCTGCGACTCTATTTCCGATGCGATCCTTGATGCTATGATGGCACAGGATCCGATGAGCCGTGTTGCATGTGAGACTGCTACTACAACAGGTCTTGTACTTGTTATGGGCGAGATCACAACCAAGGCTAATGTTGATATCCAGAAGATCGTTCGCGATACTATCCGTGAGATCGGATATGACAATGCGGATTATGGATTTGACGCAGATACCTGTGCGGTTATCACATCACTTGACAAGCAGTCCACAGATATCGCTATGGGTGTTGACAAGGCTCTTGAGCAGAAAGAGGACGATATGAATGAGGACGAGCTGGATTCCATCGGTGCCGGTGACCAGGGTCTTCAGTTTGGTTATGCTTCCAATGAGACTGAGGAGTATATGCCATATGCCATCAACATGGCTCACAAGCTTGCTCAGCAGCTGACAAAGGTTCGTAAGGACGGCACTCTGAAATATTTAAGACCGGATGGAAAGACTCAGGTTACTGTTGAGTATGATGAGGCCGGCAAGCCGAAGAGAATCGATGCTGTTGTATGCTCTACACAGCATGATCCGGATGTTACTCAGGAGCAGATCCATGAGGATATTAAGAAGTATGTTTTTGATGCGATCATTCCGGCTGATATGGTTGATGCGGATACGAAGTATTTCATCAATCCGACAGGTCGTTTTGTTATCGGCGGACCTCACGGTGACAGTGGTCTGACAGGACGTAAGATCATCGTTGATACCTACGGCGGAACAGGACGTCACGGCGGCGGTGCTTTCTCCGGTAAGGACTGCACAAAGGTTGACCGTTCTGCTGCTTATGCTGCACGTTATGTTGCAAAGAACATTGTTGCAGCCGGTCTTGCTGACAAGTGTGAGATCCAGCTTTCCTATGCGATCGGTGTTGCGCATCCGACTTCTGTCAGTGTGAATACCTTCGGAACAGGTAAGCTTTCTGAGACTAAGCTTGTTGAGATCGTTCGTGAGAATTTTGATCTTCGTCCGGCTGGTATCATCAAGATGCTTGACCTTCGCCGTCCGATCTACAAGCAGACTGCTGCTTATGGTCATTTCGGCCGTACAGATGTTGATCTTCCATGGGAGCATCTGGACAAGGTTGAGACTCTGAAGAAGTATCTTTGCAACAGCTACGAATAATCGTTTCAGAAGAATAAAGAGTGAAGCCCCCGGTAGTGCCAGTACCGGGGGCTTCTTGCATGGTGAGATGGGGCTTTTTTATAGAAAATTTAGAGATAGGGAATATAGTTTATGTTATAATACGTGTATGTGAATGTGTGAATTTATAAAGGACGGAGATACAGATGAAGTTAAAAACACGTATTATTGTGGGCTTCGTTGCGATCATCCTGCTGCCGCTGCTTCTTTTTTCCGCAAGTCTGTACGGGTTCAGCCAGACGCAGGCGAAGCATGTGCAGGAGAGCAGCAGCCAGGCTTCGGATTCCAGCCAGATGGTCTATGATATTTCGTTGCCGCAGTCTTCCAGCAGCCAGGTGAAGCTGATGGCCAAGGATATGATCCTGACCGCAACGATCATCCTTGTTTTTACTGCATTGTCCGTAGGGCTGTGGATCTATCGGAGTATTGCGGTTCCGCTGGTGAAGCTTAAGAAGGCTACCAAGAACATCAAGGAGGGGAATCTGGATTTTGTGCTGGAGGTTGAGGGGAATGATGAATTTTCCCAGCTTTGCCAGGATTTTGAGGAGATGCGTAAGCGTCTGAAGGAGTCCACGGAAGAGAAGATCCTGATGGATAAGGAGAATAAGGAGCTGATCAGCAATATTTCCCATGATCTGAAGACGCCGATCACTGCGGTGAAGGGTTATGTGGAGGGGATCATGGATGGTGTGGCGGATACGCCGGAGAAGATGGACCGGTATGTGCGTACCATTTATAATAAGACCAATGAGATGGATCATCTGATCAATGAGCTGACCTTTTATTCCAAGATCGATACCAACCGTATTCCGTATACGTTCAGCAAGCTGAATGTGGAGGATTATTTTTCGGATTGTGCGGAGGAGCTTGGGCTTGAGATGGAGACCAGGGGGATCGAGCTTGTGTATGCCAATTATGTGGAGAAGGGTGTGCAGGTTATTGCGGATGGTGAGCAGATCCGCCGTGTGATCCATAATATCGTGAGTAATGCCATTAAGTATATGGAGAAGCCAAGGGGGATCATCCAGCTTCGGGTGAAGGATGTGGGTGATTTTATCCAGGTGGAGATCGAGGATAACGGCAAGGGGATTGCCGCTAAGGATCTGCCGTATATTTTTGACCGTTTTTACCGTACCGATGTTTCCAGAAATTCTTCCAAGGGAGGAAGCGGTATCGGACTTTCCATCGTAAAGAAGATCATGGAGGATCATGGTGGAAAGGTCTGGGCCACAAGCCGGCTGGGGATCGGAACGATCATGTATTTTGTTCTCAGAAAATATCAGGAGGTACCGATGAATGAGTAGGATTTTGATCATAGAGGATGAGGAAGCGATCGCGGATCTGGAGAAGGATTATCTGGAACTTTCGGGTTTTGAGGTGGAGATCGAGAACCGTGGTGATACGGGGCTTGTTCGTGCCATGAAGGAGGAGTTTGATCTGATCATCCTGGATCTGATGCTTCCGGAGGTGGATGGTTTTGATATCTGCCGGCAGGTCCGTGAGGAGAAGAATACGCCGATCATTATGGTTTCTGCCAAGAAGGATGATATCGATAAGATCCGCGGACTGGGTCTTGGTGCGGATGATTATATGACCAAGCCGTTCAGCCCAAGTGAGCTGGTTGCACGTGTGAAGGCGCATATGGAGCGTTATAACCGGCTGGTTGGTTCCAATGTGCATAAGAATGATGTGATCGAGATCCGTGGTATTAAGATTGATAAGACGGCCAGGCGTGTGTGGGTCAATGGTGAGGAGACGACGTTTACTACCAAGGAGTTTGATCTTCTGACTTTTCTGGCTGAGAATCCGAACAGGGTTTTTACAAAGGAGGAGCTTTTCCGGGAGATCTGGGATATGGAGTCTGTGGGTGATATCGCTACGGTTACGGTGCATATCAAGAAGATCCGTGAAAAGATCGAGTTTAATACGGCCAAGCCTCAGTATATTGAGACGATCTGGGGTGTGGGGTACCGGTTTAAGGTGTGAGTCTGTGGGGAAGGCTTCGGATGGAGCTGCTGCAGGTGTATGAGTGCAGATCGGAATGATGGTGTATGATCTGCCGGGTGCTTTTGAGAGGAGTGGAGATATGCCGCTGTTGAGGGAAAGAATTTATACGATAGAGGATATTTATGCTTTGCCGGAGGGTGAAAGAGCGGAACTGATCGATGGACATATTTATTATATGGCGCCGCCGAATACGATGCATCAGAGGATTTCAAGTATTTTGTCCAGAAAGATAGGTAACTATATAGATTCTAACAAGGGCAAATGTGAGGTGTTTGCCGCACCGTTTGCGGTGTATCTGGATGAGAAGACGAATACTTATGTGGAACCGGATGTTTCTGTTATCTGTGACCCGGATAAGCTGGATGACAGGGGATGTAAGGGGGCTCCGGACTGGATCATCGAGATCGTTTCTCCGGCGAGCAGGCGTATGGATTATTATACCAAGCTGTTTAAATACAGGACTGCCGGTGTGAGAGAGTACTGGATCGTGGATCCTGTGAAGAAGCTGGTAATGGTGTATGATTTTGAAAATGAGGATACGGAGCAGTATACATTTCAGGATTCGATCAAGGTGGGGATCTATGAGGATCTGAGGATCGATTTTGCTGAGATGTGATAAAGATGGAGGGGAATATCGTCTGGTGATAGCCCCTCTTTGTTTTTTGGCAAAAAAATAGAACGCCGTCGCAACGCCGTCCTTACAAAAACACAAAGTGTTTTTTGATTCTGAAATTATTATATGTGCGAGATGATATTTTGTCAACCTGTTTACTGCGAAAATTTACCACGGTATACATCCGACTTAGATGCAAAAATCTGAAATATGGATAATCGTCAGTGACAGAAAAATTCGTTTCAGGTATAATGAAACTAACTATGATATTGATATGGGGAAAGTAACAGAGGTGGATTTTTTGAAAGGACGAACTATGGAAGACAGATTATACAAGAAACTGGAAGCGTACGGTAAGAGTGATTTTTATCCGTTTCATATGCCGGGGCATAAGAGGAATCCGCTGGCTGTGGAGGGGGATTTTCCGGTGGAGAGGGATATTACGGAGATTGACGGGTTTGATAACCTGCATCATGCTGAGGATATTTTGAAAAGGGCGCAGGAGGATGTCGCACGGCTTTATGGTGTGCCAGAGAGTTTTTACAGTATTAATGGAAGCTCCGGGGCGATCCTGGCGGCGGTGTCTGCGGCTGTGGATAAGGGAGGACAGATCCTGGTGGCAAGGAACTGCCATAAGGCGGTTTACCATGCAATTTATCTGCGGGAGCTGAGTGCCACGTATATTTATCCACATGAGGATCCGAAATTGGGGATAAACGGAGGGATTTCACCCGGCCGTGTGGAAATGTATCTGGCGGAAAATCCGGAGATCCAGGCGGTGCTGATCACTTCGCCGACTTATGACGGGATCGTGTCGGATGTGGCTAGGATCGCGGAGATCGCGCATCACTATGGTGTGCCGCTGATCGTGGATGAGGCTCACGGGGCGCATTTTCGGTTTTCGGATTATTTTCCGGTGTCTGCGGCGCAGCTTGGTGCGGATGTGGTGATCAACAGTGTGCATAAGACGCTGCCCTGTTTGACCCAGACGGGGGTGATCCACCTGTGCAGTGATCGTGTGAGCCGGGAAAAACTGAAGCGTTTTCTGGGAATCTATCAGAGCAGCAGTCCTTCTTATATTCTTATGAGCAGCATTGATGCGTGCATGGATAAGCTGGAGCGTGAGGGGGATGAGATGTTCCGTGTGTTTACGGAGAATCTGGAAAAAGCACGCAGGCGTCTTTCCGAGTGTAAGTATATCCGGCTGGTAACGCCGCAGGCCTGTGAGTGCCAGAGAGTTTTTGATTTTGACAGATCCAAGATATTGCTTTCTACTGTGGACAGTTCGCTGAACGGCCGGGAGCTGCATCAGATCCTCCGGAGGGAGTTTCATCTGGAAATGGAGATGGAGGCGGAGAATTATGTGCTGGCGCTGGCGGCTGTGGGTGATACGGCGGAGGGGTTTGAGCGGCTTTGTGATGCTATTGAAGAGATCGACCGCCGTGAATCGTTAAAATACAGAGAAGAGGCTGTGGAGAAGGAGCCTTTGAAAAACGGAAAAATGAAGCAGATCATGCGTATCTCCCAGGCTATGGATGCGGAGAGTGAGCGGTGTCCGCTGGATGAGTGTATCGGACGTACGTCCGGGGAGTTTGCGTATCTTTATCCGCCGGGGATCCCGCTGATCGTTCCGGGGGAACAGATTTCTGGACATTTCGTAAAAAATGTGAGAAGATACCTGGAACAGGGCTTTGAGGTCCAGGGCCTGAGTGACCAGACCAGTGAGACGGTGTGTGTTGTGAGAAATGAGATGTGAGGTGCGTGGCAGCAGACGGATCTGTGTATTACGGATCAGAGCGTGTATAGTAACGCATATGCAGCAGAGGAGACATATGGGAAAGATTTTTTACATTATGGGAAAAAGCTCTTCCGGTAAGGACAGTATTTACAGACAGCTGGAGGGGAATCAGGAGCTGGGGCTTAAGCGGCTTGTGATCTATACTACCCGTCCGATCCGGGATGGAGAGGAGAACGGAAGAGAATATTTTTTTGCAGATGAGAATAAACTGAAGGAGTTCCGAAGAAACGGGAAGCTGATCGAGGCGCGTACTTATCAGACGGTTTACGGGCCGTGGACATATTTTACTGCGGATGACGGGCAGGTGTCTGTGGGTAATGACAGCTATCTTGGGATCGGTACACTGGAGTCTTTTGTGAGACTCCGGGAGTATTACGGCAATGAAGTGATGTGGCCTATTTATATAGAGGTGGAAGACGGAGAGCGTCTGGAGCGTGCGCTTGCCAGGGAGAAGACCCAGGAGGTGCCGAAGTACGAGGAGATGTGCAGGCGTTTTCTTGCAGACCAGAATGATTTTTCCGAGGAAAATATTCTTAAAGCAGGTATATGGAAGCGTTTTGAGAATCATAATCTGGATGAATGTGTGAAGGAGATCGTAAATTATATAAAATCTGTACAATAAGGAAAAATAGTTTTTTTTATACAGAAGATTATGTTATAATTAGTTGAAAGATGTCCGCCGGGTATAACGGAGGGCACAAAAGGCAGAAAGAGGTGATTCTTATGGCAGGATTTCATGACATCATCGGCCATGACGATATAATCAGGCATTTGAAGAATGCGATAGAGACAGGGAAGGTATCCCACTCTTATATTTTTACAGGGGAACCGGGATCCGGCAAGAAGCTTCTTGCGGGGACTTTTGCGGCAGCGCTGCAGTGCGAATCGGGAGAGTCTGAACCGTGTATGACTTGTGATTCCTGTAAGAAGGTGATCGGCAAGAATCATCCGGATATCATTACAGTAACTCATGAGAAGCCTGGAAGCATCAGCATTGACGAGGTGCGTGACCAGGTTGTGCGTGATGTGGATATCAAGCCGTACTGCAGTCCGTATAAGATTTATATCATTCCGGATGCGGAGATGATGACAGTGCAGGCGCAGAATGCCATTTTGAAAACTATCGAGGAACCGCCGGAATATGCGGTGATCATGCTGCTGACAAGCAATATCGACAGTCTTCTTCCTACGATCCGTTCCAGATGTGTGCGTCTGGATCTGAAGGTGGTGGATGACAGTCTTGTGAAGGAATATCTGATGGAGCATCTTCAGGTGCCGGATTATCAGGCTGAGATCGATGCGTCTTATGCGCAGGGCAGTATCGGCAAGGCGAAGGAGGCTGCTACTTCTCAGGAGTTTGCGGATATGACTGCCAATGCCCTGAAGATTTTGAAATATGCCAATTCCATGGAGGTTTATGAGCTGACAGAGGCGATCAAGACTTTGACTGCTGATAAGAATAATATCAATGATTATCTGGATATTTTCCAGTTCTGGTTCCGCGATGTTCTGATGTTTAAGGCAACAAGGGAAATTGACAACCTGGTTTTTAAACAGGAGATTAATTTTATCAGAGAGCAGGCCAGCGAGCGTTCTTATGAGAATATCGAAAAAATCCTTGAGGCACTGGAGAAGACGAAGGTGCGTCTCCGTGCCAATGTTAATCTCGAACTTGCCCTGGAGCTCCTGTTCCTGACAATTAGGGAGAAATAGAATGGAAAAGGTAGTTGGAGTCAGATTTCGTAACGTTGGTAAGATTTATTATTTTAATCCTAAGAATTATAAGGTGAAGGTCGGCGATCATGTGATCGTGGAGACTGCCCGTGGTGTGGAGTATGGCCGTGTTGTCCTGGAGCCGCGCAGCGTGAAGGAGGACGAGGTGGTCCATCCGCTGAAGGAGGTTCTCCGTGTTGCAACGAAGGAGGACGAGGACCATGAGGCTGAGAACCGCCAGAAGGAGAAAGAGGCTTTTAGGATCTGCAAGAAGAAGATCCGTGAGCATGGGCTTGATATGAAGCTGATCGATGCGGAGTATACCTTTGATAATAACAAGGTGCTGTTTTATTTTACAGCGGATGGCCGTATTGATTTCCGGCAGCTGGTTAAGGATCTGGCGTCTGTGTTTAAGACCAGGATCGAGCTTCGCCAGATCGGTGTCCGTGATGAGACGAAGATCCTTGGAGGTATTGGTATCTGTGGAAGGACGCTTTGCTGTCATACGTATCTTTCGGAGTTTGCGCCGGTTTCCATCAAGATGGCGAAGGAGCAGAATCTTTCTCTGAACCAGACGAAGATTTCCGGTGTCTGTGGTCGTCTGATGTGCTGTCTGAAGAATGAGCAGGAGACTTATGAGGAGCTGAACCGGAATCTTCCGGGTATCGGTGATATGGTAACGACGCCGCAGGGTGTTTCGGGTACGGTCCAGAGTGTGAATGTTCTCAGGCAGATGGTTAAGATCGTGGTTGAGGTGAATGACGAGAAGGAGATCCAGGAGTTTCCGGTCCGTGATCTGAGGTTCCGTCCTAAGAGAAAAAAGGGTAAGGGTGGTTCTGCTGACCACGAGGAGAAAGAGGTTAAAAAGGGAGATTCGAAGCCGAATGAGAAGTGATCTGGTTTATTGCGGTGAGCGTGTGGATGATCTTCAGAATGGGTTGTTTGTGATCCAGGATCCGAAGAAGTTTTGCTTTGGGATGGATGCGGTTCTGTTGTCTGGTTTTGCCCGGGTGAAGAGGGGTGAGGTTGCGCTGGATATGGGGACCGGTACGGGGATCATTCCGATCTTGCTTTCTGATCGTACGGATGGGGAGCATTTCACGGGGCTGGAGATCCAGCATGAGTGTGCGGAGATGGCTGACCGTAGTGTGAGGTATAATGGTCTTGAGGACAGGGTTCGGATCGTTGAGGGTGATATCAGGGAGGCTGCCGGGATTTTTGGGGCGGCTTCTTTTGATGTGGTGACGTGTAATCCGCCGTATATGATCGGGCAGCATGGGTTGACGAATCCGCATCTTCCGAAGGCGATCGCGAGGCATGAGATTTTGTGTTCGTTTGATGATGTGGCTTGTCAGGCTGCCCGGGTCCTGAAGGATCGGGGGCGGTTTTTTCTGGTGCACAGGCCGTTTCGGCTGGTGGAGCTGATGGCGACTTTGACGAAGTATAAGCTGGAGCCTAAGAGGATGCAGCTGGTGTATCCTTTTATTGATAAGGAGCCGAATATGGTGTTGATCGAGGCTTGTAAGGGCGGGAATTCCAGAATCCGGGTTGAGCGACCGCTGGTGGTTTATGAGCGGCCTGGGGTTTATACGGAGGATGTTTTGGAGTTGTATCGGATGGTGTGAATGTTGTGATGTTGTGGCTTAGGGTGGCTGCCTGGTTGGTTGTTTGGTTGTGAGAGATTGGGTGGCTGCTCGGGAGGTTTTGGGCCATCGGCGCTGCGCTGGATGGCTGGGAGGTAGTGGTGGCTGTGGTACTTCGGTTGGTGAAGGGACGGCGAGAGGAGGCAGGCTGCTGGTGGTGACACGCTGCGCCCCCTGCTCGGCTGCGGCGCCGGTTTGCTGCCATTCGCGCAAACTCGCTTCGCTCAAACAGTGCGCTCGGTGGCAGCAGCTATCCTCACCTCGCTGACGGGGGCTCCGCTAACGTCACCACCAGCAGCCTGCCTCCCCTCGCCTGAGATTCAAAGCGAGAGATCGCAACGCGTAGCGCACTGAGTATCGAAGAATACAGACACCTTGCCAGAAGTGAATCACTGAGAAAGTGAAGAAATGAAATAATATCGGCATAGCGTAGCACATTGAATATCGAAGCATACGGGCACCTTGCCGGAAGTGAACCACTGAGAAAGTGAAGAAATGAAATAATATCGGCACAGCGTAGCATATTGAATATCGAAGCATACGGGCACTTTGCCAGAAGCGAACCACAGAGAAAGTGAAGAAATAAAACAACATCGGCACAGCGTAGTGCGCTGAATACCGAAGCATACAGACACAAGTCAACAAATAAGAACAACGAATCCCTTGCACTACTTAAAAAAAGCCCAAGGGGTGTGCAGAGGGGGCGCGGCTTTGCGGCCCCTTTGCGGTTTTCAAAGTTCCCAAACTTAAACAAACCCCCGCGGTCAAGCGGAATATCCCCCACGGTTAAGTGGAATATCCTCCGCGGTTAAGCAAAACAACTCCCCCACGGCCAAGTGGAAAACAACTCCCCGCGGTCAAGCGAGAAAAGAGGAAAATATGAAACAAAACGGAAAACTATACTTATGCGCCACCCCCATAGGAAATCTCGAAGATATCACCCTTCGAGTACTAAGAACCCTTCGGGAAGTGGACTTAATCGCTGCGGAGGATACCCGCAACAGCATAAAACTTCTGAATCATTTTGATATAAAAACCCCCATGACCAGCTACCACGAATACAATAAGATCGATAAGGGCCATGTCCTCGTGGAAAAGCTGCTGGCGGGTACAAACATTGCGTTGATCACAGATGCAGGTACTCCGGGTATCTCAGACCCCGGGGAGGAGCTTGCCGCCATGTGTTATGAAGCCGGAATTGAAGTGACTTCACTTCCAGGTCCTGCTGCCTGCATCACTGCTCTGACTTTGTCAGGCCTGCATACCAGGCGTTTTGCTTTCGAGGCTTTTCTTCCGGCGGATAAGAAAGAACGAAAAACGATCCTGGAGGAGCTTTCCTGTGAAACCAGGACTATTATCCTGTATGAGGCACCTCACAGGCTTGTACGGACTCTTGGTGAGCTCAGAGAGGCGCTTGGCAACCGCCGGATGACTCTTTGCAGAGAGCTGACCAAGAAGCATGAGACGGCATTCCGGACTACGATCGATGATTTGATGGATTTTTATAAAGATGAGAAGCCGCTGGGTGAGTGTGTTCTTGTGATCGAGGGCAGGAGCCGCAGTGAGATGGAGGCGGAGAAGCGTGCTTCCTGGGAGGAGATTTCCATTGCGGAGCATGTGGCGATGTATGAGCAGCAGGGGAATTCCAGGAAGGATGCCATGAAGCTTGCTGCCAGGGATCGTGGTGTTTCCAAGCGGGATATTTATAAGGCACTTCTGGATGGAGAAGGTTCTGCTGAATGATCAGGTGTAATTGTGGTACGGATCGTAGGTAACGTGATCGTGGATGATTGAATAAGCTGCATACTGTGACCAAGGATTTTTGGGAACGTATGTGGCTTTTTTTTGTGGTAATAAAAAGTACTGTGCGGATTTTGTCGAAATGATTTGCTTGCAGTATAGACCATATTGTGCTATGTTTTGGGATTGCATTTAATAAGATACTTTTTTGCCTGTATTTCCTATGATTTTGCGTGGAAATACAGGCTTTTTTGTGCTATAATAAACTCTGTATTCGTATGTAAAAAATATTTATTTTACAGGTATAAATGACACTTCCGGAGCGGGTTTGAGAATTGCTTTCTGCAAAATGAAAATACAGTATTTCCTGAAATTAACAGATCAGTTTATCTTGCTCAGGATTTGATGTAATGATTTCTGAAGCTGCTATGGTTCTGCAGAAATGAATTTTCAAACACGTCCGGACGACAAGAACAGGAGGAATGACATGGGCGCAGAGAATACAGAATACGGCGCGGATCAGATCCAGATCCTGGAAGGACTGGAAGCCGTACGTAAGAGGCCTGGAATGTATATCGGAAGTACCTCCAGCCGTGGACTTCATCATCTCGTATATGAGATCGTGGATAACGCAGTCGATGAAGCACTGGCTGGTTTTTGTACGGAGATCCATGTAGATATCAATCCGGATAATTCCATTACAGTTACAGATAATGGTCGTGGTATTCCGGTTGGTATCAATCATAAGGCGGGTATTCCGGCAGTTGAGGTTGTATTTACCATTCTTCACGCAGGCGGTAAGTTCGGCGGTGGAGGATATAAGGTTTCCGGTGGTCTTCACGGTGTTGGTGCATCTGTTGTAAATGCACTTTCCGAATGGCTGGAGGTTACCATCTACCGAGAGGGTAAGGAATACAAACAGAGATATGAGCGTGGCAAAACTATGTACCCGCTGAAGGTGGTAGGTGACTGTGATCCGGGGCTTTCAGGAACGAAGGTTTATTTCCTTCCGGACAAGGAGATCTTTGAGGAGACTGTTTATGATTATGATATCCTGAAACAGAGACTTCGTGAGATGGCTTTCCTGACTAAGGGCCTTCGTATCGTACTGGAGGATAAGAGAGAGGGACAGGAGCGCGAGAAGGTATTCCACTATGAGGGTGGTATCCGTGAGTTTGTAAGCTACCTGAACAGAAGCAAGGAGGCTCTTTACCCGGAGATCATTTACTGTGAGGGTGAGAAGGACGGCGTGTCTGTAGAGGTTGCGCTGCAGCATAATGATTCCTATACAGAGAACACCTATGGCTTTGTAAACAATATCAATACACCGGAGGGCGGTACACACATTACCGGTTTCCGTAATGCGATCACCAATACATTTAATGATTATGCACGTAAGAACAAGCTTCTCAAGGACAGTGAGCCGAACTTAAGCGGTGATGATATCCGTGAGGGCCTGACTGCGATCGTCAGTGTTAAGATCGAGAATCCGCAGTTTGAGGGTCAGACCAAGCAGAAGCTTGGAAACAGTGAGGCAAGAGGTGCGGTAGACAGTGTTGTAAGTAAACAGCTGGAGATTTTCCTGGAGCAGAATCCTGCAGTTGCCAAGGCTACCGTTGAGAAATCTGTTCTTGCACAGAGAGCCAGAGAGGCAGCCAGAAAGGCACGTGACCTTACAAGAAGAAAATCCGCACTGGACAGCATGTCGCTTCCGGGAAAGCTTGCAGACTGTTCTGACAAGAATCCGGAGAACTGTGAGATCTATATCGTAGAGGGAGATTCCGCGGGCGGTTCTGCCAAGACAGCGAGAAACCGTGCCACACAGGCAATCCTTCCGCTGCGTGGTAAGATCCTGAATGTTGAGAAGGCACGTCTGGATAAGATTTACGGAAACAAAGAGATCAAGGCAATGATCACTGCCTTCGGAACCGGAATCCATGAGGATTTTGATATTTCCAAGCTTCGTTATCACAAGATCATCATTATGACCGATGCCGATGTTGACGGTGCGCATATCGCAACACTGCTTCTGACCTTCCTGTATCGTTTCATGCCGGAGCTGATCAAGCAGGGATATGTATACCTGGCGCAGCCTCCTCTCTATAAAGTGGAGAAGAACAAAAAGGTATGGTATGCATATGACGATGATGAGCTGAATAATATCCTTACCGAGATCGGACGTGACGGAAACAATAAGATCCAGCGTTATAAAGGTCTGGGTGAGATGGATGCCGAGCAGCTCTGGGAGACTACTATGGACCCTGAGAAGAGAATCCTTCTCCGTGTGACCATGGACGAAGCTGCCACATCTGAGATCGATCTGACATTTACCACTCTTATGGGAGACAAGGTAGAGCCAAGACGTGAATTTATCGAAGAAAATGCAAGATTCGTTAAGAATCTTGATATCTAGGAGAATAAAGAAGAATGGAAGATAATATTTTTGACAAAGTCCACGAAGTGGATCTGGAAAAAACGATGAAGGAATCTTACATCGACTATGCCATGAGTGTTATCGCCTCACGAGCTTTGCCTGATGTAAGAGACGGTCTGAAGCCGGTACAGCGCCGAGTTCTGTACTCTATGATCGAGCTGAATAATGGTCCTGACAAGCCACACAGAAAATGTGCGCGTATTGTCGGTGATACCATGGGTAAATATCATCCGCACGGTGACAGCTCCATCTATGGTGCGCTGGTCAATATGGCTCAGGAATGGTCCACAAGATATCCGCTGGTTGACGGACATGGAAACTTTGGTTCCGTGGATGGTGACGGTGCGGCTGCCATGCGATATACAGAGGCACGTCTCAGCAAGATATCCATGGAGATGCTTGCTGACATCAACAAGGATACGGTTGATTTTCAGCCGAACTTTGATGAGACAGAGCGTGAGCCGGTTGTGCTTCCGGCACGTTTTCCGAACCTTTTGGTAAACGGTACTACAGGTATTGCGGTAGGTATGGCAACCAATATTCCGCCGCATAACCTTCGTGAAACTATCAATGCAGTTGTTAAGATCATTGACAACATTGTAGAAGAAGACAGAGAAACAGCTATGGAGGAGCTTCTTGAGATCGTAAAGGGACCGGATTTCCCTACAGGAGCGACCATCCTCGGAACGAGAGGGATCGAGGAAGCTTACCGTACCGGACGTGGCAAGATCCGTGTCCGTGCGGTGACAAATATCGAGACTTTGCCAAACGGTAAATCCCGTATCGTGGTTACCGAGCTCCCGTACCTTGTAAACAAGGCACGTCTGATCGAGAAGATCGCAGAGCTTGTCCGTGACAAAAAGATCGACGGGATCACAGACCTGAACGACCATTCCAGCCGTGAGGGTATGCGAATCTGTATTGATCTTCGTAAGGATGCCAATGCCAACGTGATCCTGAATCTGCTTTACAAGCATACACAGCTGCAGGATACTTTTGGTGTGATCATGCTTTCTCTTGTTCCAAATCATGGAAGTATGGAACCGAAGGTTCTGAACCTGAAAGAGATGCTGGAGTACTATCTGGAGCATCAGGAGAATGTAGTTCGCAGAAGAACACAGTATGATCTTAATAAGGCACAGGAGAGAGCCCATATTTTGGAGGGTCTTCTGAAGGCACTTGATAATATTGACGAAGTGATCCGCATCATCCGTGGTTCCCGCAACGTACAGATCGCCAAGCAGGAGCTGATCGATCGTTTTGAGCTGACAGATGTGCAGGCACAGGCGATCGTGGATATGCGTCTCCGTGCATTGACAGGTCTGGAAAGAGAGAAGCTGGAGGCTGAGTATGCAGAGCTTATGGAGAAGATCCGCAAGTTCCAGGCAATCCTTGCTGACCGCAAGCTCCTTCTCCGGGTGATCCGTGAGGAGATCCTTGCCATTGCAGAGAAATACGGCGATGACAGAAAGACTTCCATCGGATACGATGTATATGATATCTCTACAGAGGATCTGATCCCGAGAGAAAATACAGTGATCGCAATGACAAAGCTTGGTTATATCAAGCGTATGACCGTTGACAACTTCCGCAGCCAGAACCGTGGCGGCAGAGGAATCAAGGGTATGCAGACGATTGAGGATGACTATATCGAAGAGCTTCTGATGACGACAACGCACCATTATCTCATGTTCTTTACTAATACAGGACGTGTATACAGACTGAAGGTATATGAGATCCCGGAGGCTGGTCGTACAGCCAGAGGAACTGCGATCATCAATCTTCTGCAGCTTGCACCGGGAGAAAAGATCACAGCTGTGATCCCGCTTCGTAAATATGAAGAGGGGCATTATCTGATGATGGCCACCAAGAAAGGCCTTGTGAAGAAAACTCCGATCAAGGATTACGAGAATGTCCGTAAGACAGGTCTTACAGCAATCGTTCTTCGTGATGATGACGAGCTGATCGAGGTTAAGGCTACTGATAATAATAAAGATATTATTCTTGTGACCAGGGACGGACAGTGTATCCGCTTTAAGGAAACGGATGTCCGCAGCACAGGCCGTGCGTCCATGGGAGTAAGAGGTATGAATCTTACTGACGGTGATGAAGTTGTTGCCATGCAGCTGAACACTCAGGGAGATTATCTGCTTGTAGTTTCCGAGAACGGAATGGGCAAACGTACAGCTATGAGTGAGTTCGTTGTCCAGAACCGTGGCGGTAAGGGTGTGAAGTGCTACAAGATCACCGAGAAGACCGGAAATGTTGTTGGCGCCAAGGCTGTCAACGAAGAGAACGAGATCATGATGATCACTACAGAGGGTATCATTATCCGTCTGCAGTGTGCGGATATCTCTGTTCTTGGAAGGATCACCTCCGGTGTGAAGATGATTAATCTTACAGAGGGTGTAACCGTTGCAAGTATCGCCAAGGTAAGAGATAAAGATCCGGAAGCAGATACAACTACCGAAAAAGCTGACGGAGAAACCGGCGATAACGAAGAAGGCTCTGCAGAGGAAGCTGTCACAGGCAGTGAAGAGGAATAAGGTCGAGGATAAGTCATGACGACGACAAAGAAAAAACGCAGAAAAAAATCAGTAAAGAAGCTGAAATACTCTAATAAAAAACTGAATTTTGTCCATATTGCGACACTGGCGGGGATCATTTTGATCCTGCTGGTGATCGTTCTGGCGGCCAGAGGTTGCGGAAAGATCAGCCACAGAACTCCGGAGGGGGTTGTGGAAGGCTACATCAAAGCGGCAGCAGCAGGCAAGAATAAAAAGATGCAGAGCTGTTACAGTGCGGATAAGTTATCGGATGAGGCGAAAACAGAGATTTCCTCCACGATAAAATATTTTCAGGCCCATGGAGTAAAGGATGTAAATATCGACAGCTGTGGCTCCATTTCTGAAAACAAAAATTATTCTTATGTTTATATCCGCTATAATCTTGTTCTGGAGAACGAGCAGGAATATCCATGTATCAGTACCTATCTTGTAAAGGTCCAGGACAAAAAGTATTATCTGTATGCGCCTTCTGAGATTTCAGATAAGATCAGCCAGCAGGCTGCTAAGGATTATCAGAAATTTATGACTACGAAAACCTATACAGATTATACAAAGGCTTATGAGGTTTTTCTGAAAAAGAATCCGGGATACGAGGATAAGATCGCAGGGAAACTGAACGGATAAAGCAGAGGCGGGAGGATGTAAGAATGAAGAGGATTTTGCTGATGGTGCTCAGAAATATAGTCTTTGTTCCTTACTGGTGGATCAAGCTTTGCTGGTATGCAGCGCATACAGATGATTATCCGGAAGAGAAGAAATACGCATTCCTGAGACTGGTAGATGAGCATGCCATTGAAGGCGGAAATATCCATATTGATGTGCATGGAGCTGAAAATATCCCAAAAGAAAAGGGGTTTATGTTTTTTCCGAATCACCAGGGACTGTTTGATGTGTTGGCGATCATCCGGGCATGCCCGGTTCCTTTTTCGGTAGTTGCCAAGAAGGAAGTTGGAGAGATTCCTTTTCTGAAGCAGGTTTTTGCCTGTATGAAGGCCTTTATCATTGACAGGGAAGACCTGAAGCAGTCCATGCAGGTCATTGTCAATGTAATACGGGAAGTGAAGGCTGGTCGTAATTATCTGATCTTTCCGGAGGGAACCAGAAGTAAAAACGGAAATCATCCGGGACCGTTCAAGGGCGGCAGCTTCAAGACTGCCACCAAGACGAAATGCCCGATCGTTCCGGTTGCACTGATCGATTCCTTTAAGGCTTTTGATACCGGTTCTACAGAGAGGATCACCGTACAGGTGCATATCCTTCCTCCGATGTATTATGAGGAATACAAAGATATGCATACCACAGAGCTCGCAGAAGAAGTGAAGAGACGGATCGAAAAGGTGATCGAAGAGAATATTATGTAAAAAAGAAAAGACTTTGATGAAGTTGGAACAAAAACATCATCAAGGTCTTTTTTTGTTGTATGTTTTATATAAAAACGAAACGTTTTATTTGTGAATTGTTGGGCATATACAACCAAAAGGTTTGATGATAACATAGAGACATCCATACAATATAAATAAAAGATGTAAAGAGGACGAACAGATGAAAAAAGAAGAATACCTTTCTCGGATCGATGAGGTGATCGCACAGGGACCATACACGGATACCTGGGATTCTCTCTGTGAGCATCCTACGCCGAAGTGGTATGCAAGAGATAAATTCGGAATTTTTATCCACTGGGGTGTTTACAGTGTTCCGGCATTCGGAAATGAATGGTATCCCAGAAATATGTATGTGAAAGGCTCTAAGGAGAACCTGCATCATACAGAGAAATACGGAACTCTGGATAAATTCGGCTACAAGGATTTTATTCCTCAGTTTAAGGCTGAGAAGTTTGATCCGAAGGAATGGGCGGCTTTATTTAAAGAGGCGGGGGCGAAGTTCGTAGTTCCGGTAGCGGAGCATCACGATGGATTTCAGATGTATGCCAGTGACCTTTGTCGCTGGAACGCTGCTGAGATGGGACCGAAAAGAGATATTCTCGGAGAGCTGAAGACAGAGGTTGAGAAAGAGGGAATGGTTCTCGGTGCTTCTTCTCACAGAGCAGAGCATTACTGGTTCTTTAATGGAGGTCGTCAGATCCCGGAGGCTGATGTCAATGATCCGGAATATGCGGATCTTTATGGGCCGGCAGCAGGAATCACCAGAGATATGAGTGATATTTATGACAATCCTCCGACAGAGGAGCATATGCAGGACTGGCTTGTCCGCACCTGCGAGATCGTGGATAAATATCAGCCATCCATCGTGTATTTTGACTGGTGGATCCAGCAGTATGCATGGAAACCGTATCTTCGTAAATTTGCAGCATATTATTACAACCGTTCTGCACAGTGGGGAAAAGAAACAGCCATTGATGCCAAATTTGACGCATATGTTTACGGCAGCGCAGTCAATGATCTGGAAAGAGGTCAGTTAGACCATATCACACCGGATCTGTGGCAGAATGATACGTCTGTAGCTAAGAATTCCTGGGGCTATACCATTGGAAATGATTATAAGAAGCCTTCCGATGTAGTGCTGGATCTGATCGATGTAGTCAGCAAAAATGGTGCACTTCTTCTTAATATCGGACCGAAGCCGGATGGAACAATTCCGGAAGAGGATGCACATATCCTGAGAGAAATGGGAAAATGGCTGAAGGTAAACGGAGAGGCGATATACGGAACCAGATACTGGAAGATATTCGGAGAGGGACCGACGGTGGTTCCGGAGGGACATTTCACGGATACCTATGATAAGCACTTTACTTCTGAGGATATCCGTTTTACAAGTAAGAGCAATCATATTTATGCGACTGTTCTGCACTGGCCGGAGGATGGAGAGATCCATATCAAAGCTCTTGGCAATGATATGAAGCTTTTGAAATCCACGATCCGGGATATTGAGATTCTCGGAACAGATCTGCATCCGGCATTTGCGAGAAATAAAGAACTGGATATTTCCTGCGGAAGAGGGGTTATTGAGGCGGGAGATATGCCGGTGGTATTGAAGATCACAGTAGAATAGCTGTTGGGGGAAGCAAGTAAATTATAATGTCTTTTTGAAAGGACAGAAAGGATAAGGTATTTTAATTATGGGAGATGTAAGATTCACAGGAAACTGGAACTCTGTAAATGCACACACAGTTCCAAAATGGTATGAGGATTGTAAATTTGGAATTTTTATCCATTGGGGAATTTATTCTGTGCCGGCATTTGCACCGCATACATGGGAGCTGGGAGAGGTTGATTCCAAGGAATGGTTTGCGGATAATCCGTATGCAGAATGGTATTACAATTCTCTGAACATTGGAAAAGGCCCTACATATAAGCATCATATAGAAAAATACGGAAAAGATTTCAAATACGAAGATTTTATTCCTATGTGGAAAGCTGAAAACTGGGATCCGAAGCAGTGGGCAGAGATCTTCAAAGAAGCAGGTGCGGAGTATGTTGTTCTGACAACCAAGCATCATGACGGATTCTGCCTGTTCCCAAGTAAATATACACATTTCAATTCCGTAGAAATGGGACCGAAGAGAAATATCACCGGTGAGCTGACAGAAGCTGTCCGTGACGCAGGAATCCGCATGGGCCTGTATTATTCCGGACTGATCGACTGGCAGTATGCAAACGATCCTATTTTTGAGGATGATGATCTGTTTGGAACAGCCAGTCCGACATTTGCATATGCAGATTATTCCTATAATCAGATGAAAGAGCTTGTAGATGATTATGCACCGAGTGTGTTCTGGAATGATATCGGATGGCCGACACAGAGTGAAGAGATGATGCCGTATTTCTTTGCACATTATTACAATAAGGTTCCGGAGGGTGTGGTAAATGACCGTTTCAACGGACGTTATCATGATTTCCTTACTAAGGAATATAAAGCCGGTTCTGTAAACAGAAATGAGAAATGGGAGATGTGCCGTGGAATGGGCTTATCCTTCGGTTATAATGCCAACGAAGGCGATGACAAGCTGATCTCTGTTCCGGATCTGATCTCACTTCTTGTCGGAACAGTGGCAAATAACGGAAATCTTCTCCTGAACATCGGCCCGAAGGCAGACGGAACTATCCCGGAGGAGCAGGTAAGAAGACTGAAGATCCTGGGTGCATGGCTGAAGGTAAACCATGACGGTATTTACGGAACACGCTGCAGTGACCGTGAATCTGAGCTGCTTGAGAGTGGAATCGAGCTCCATTATACACAGAAAGACGGAAATCTGAATGTGTTTGCAGATCATCTGAAGGAAGGTGCCAATGAATTCCTGATCAAGGGCTATCACGGACAGCTGAGACCATTTGATCCGGCAGTGAAGGTAGAAACTGAAGATACTGCAGAAGGACTTCTTGTGAAGATCCCGGAATATAAAGAAGATATGTATGTGGTTGGATTAACCAACAGATTCTAAATGATGAACAGGAGGACCGGATGTATGTCGGTCCTTTTGTTGCTGCATGGGAGAAGATCGTGGATATCCGATCGATTCTCAGGGAGGGAGCTTTTATGTTTGGGAAAAAAATCGCAATACTGTTATCAACGGCAATGATCCTGACAGGGTCCTGTGTATCTTCTGTGGCTGTACATGCACAGACTGGTTATGCGGCTGAATATGCGCAGGAAGCATCGGCAGCAGGTGTGCAGAGCACTGCAAAGCTTGTTGCGAAGGGCTCCTGTGGAAGCAAAGCTGTTTACCGATTGTACTCCAATGGAAACCTGCAGATACAGGGAAAAGGGGAGGTTAAGGTTACCGATGATTTTTCATACAGATCAGCAATGATAAAAACAGTAACCGTTGCATCTGGGATCACGGGAATCGGTGACAGAACCTTTTCAGACTGCAGAAATATGAAGAGGATTTCGTTGCCGGGAACTCTGCGGAGTATTGGAGTAAGAGCATTTGGAGATACTGCGATCACCAGGATCAAGCTTCCTGATGGACTGAAAAGCATTGGTGCATATGCTTTTTACCAGAGTAAGCTTATGAGCCTAGATGTACCGAAAACTGTAACAAAAATTGATGAATATGCTTTCAGTTACTGTAACAGTCTGGAATCTGTCATCATTCCGGGAAGTGTGAAAATATTACCGGAATCGTTATTTGAGGCGGATATGAAGCTGAAAAAGGTTACGCTTGGACAGGGCGTTTCCAGGATAGAAAGAGCGGCCTTTCGGCATTGCGGTTTGACAGGAGTAAGCTTTCCGGACAGTGTTACGGTTATTGGTGAAGGTGCGTTTTCTTTTTGTACAGATCTCAGAAAGGTGTCGTTGCCGAAGAAGCTTACAGAGATCGGGAACGGTGTATTCAGTAATTGTCGAAAACTGGGGAATATTACAGTACCTGCCAGTGTGAAAAAGATCAGAAGCCATGCTTTTTATGATTGCCTGGCAATGAAAAAGATTACGATCCTCAACAGTAAAACAGTGATAGAAAAAGAAGCGATCGGCTATAATTTCAATAATGGAAAAAATAAAACTTTTGTCATTGCCGGAAAAAAGGGTTCTACTGCGCAGACTTACGCAAAGAAAAATGGGTTCCGTTTTTTGAACAATACTGCCGCAGTAAGGACCGCAAAGATGACCGGCGTGCCCAAAACAAAAACCATACTTCGTGGAAAAACATATACGATCCAGGCAGTGACCGTGCCGTATTACAGCGACGAAAAGATTCTTTTCCGTTCCTCGGATCGCAGGATCGCTACGGTAAATTCCAAAGGTGTTGTAAAGGGAATCCGAAAAGGGACGGCCGTGATCACCGTGCAGAGCGGAGCGAAAAAACTGAACTGTAAGATAACGGTGAAGTAACAATGAAGCAGGCGTACGTAAAATCGCCATAACAGTGAAAGAATACAAAAGAAAATAAAAACAGAAGCCCGGCAGATGAAACATGGAGAGTTTTCCATGTGCAGCTGCCGGGTTTTTTATAAATATAGAAAACCCTTAAAATAAGGAATAAAATAGCTTGTTATACCCTTAAAATAAGGGTATATTAATAAAAAAGGGGGAATCTAAAATGACAGGATATGCTGTGAAACATTCGATACGGGCAGAAGATATACGAATTTTAAGGAAGAAATTGAAGCTTACACAAAAAGATTTTGCAAAGTTAGTAAATGTATCTCAGAAAACAATAGAAAGATGGGAAAGTGAAAATCGGGATATTACAGGACCGGTTACGACATTAGTTCATATTTTAAACGAGTATCCTCAGATAGAGGAAAACCTCCGCGTGCCGGAAAAAGAATATCCGATACGCTTATGGTACATGTTTAAGAGTGAAATATGTACGATTATTGATGTGGATGAGAGAGGCAGAAAAGTAAAAATATATAATTATACAAACAATTTTATTAAAAAAGCATTTGGCCGAAATGAAAAACCAACCTTTGAAGAATACGAGGAATTTCTGGAATCTCGTTGTTTCCCGAGACAACGAGACAAAATAAAATTGGTATTAGAAGATTTGAATCTGCCATTTTATGATCCGTTTATGATCATAGAAAAGACCGAAGGAAGAATGGCAGAGGATGATTTCTGGATCAGGATTGAGAGGTAAAGATGGTACAGCTTTTTGAACAGGATATCAAAACAAATGACAGACAATCGTCAAAAGGAAACCAATTGAAATGGTGCAGGAACAATGTATGGTATAAAGCTGATTATATGGGATATGAGGGATTGGTGGAATATGTTGTTTCACGTTTGTTGGAAAAATCTTCACTGAAACAGGAAGAGTATGTTTTATATAAAACAGAAGAGATTAGTTATAAGAGAAGAAAATATCTGGGATGTAAAAGTGAAAATTTTTTGCCTGAGGGATGGCAGCTTATTACATTAGAAAGACTTTTTTATGGATTTTATAATGAAAGTCTTTATAAAAAATTATTCACGATTCCAGAACATTCGGAAAGACTGGAATTTATAGTAGATCAGACGGAACGCATTACGGGAATTAGCGATTTTGGAAAGTATATGAGTAAGATCCTGGCAATTGATACATTTTTTATGAATGAAGATCGGCATATGCATAATATTGGAGTCTTAATGGATGCAGAAGAAAAATATCATTTATGTCCAATATTTGATAATGGTGCAGGACTGCTATCAGATATACAGATGGATTATCCGATGGAAGAAAACATAAATAATCTGATGGAGGAGGCACGATCAAAAACTCTGTGTGAAGATTTTGATGAGCAGATTGAGATTGCAGAAGAATTGTATGGTCAGCAGATAAGGCTGAAATTTAATGAAAAAGATGTAAAAGAAATATTGGATATGGAAAGTTATTATCCGCAGGAATATAAAGAAAGAGTATTTGAGATTATTATGAACAGGAGAAGAAAGTACAGATATTTATTTTGAATAACTGCACGTCGTATTTTTGGTATTTTGGTAATAAAGCAGGTACAAAAGTTTTCACATGTGGAGCTGCCGGGTTTTCATAGTAGAAAAAATGTTAAAAAATGTCTGTAAACAGACAAAATATGACAAAAATATTCTAAACAAAGCTTGATTAAATGTGATGGGAAATTTATAATTTTATTATAAATGTGAATTTGAAAATGGGGGAAATCTATGAAGAAAAAGAATATTGCATGGCTGCTGTCTGGGGCTATGATCCTGACAACAGCGGCGGCTCCGGTGGAGACAGTGTCTGTGTATGCGGCTGAGGAATTTCAGGCAGATGAAACAGAAGTAGCAGGAACAGAAAACGGAGATACAGCGACAGAGACAACAGCGGAAATTGCAGTAGATGCAGCGGAAAATGAAACTGCAGGAGCGGATGAAAGTGAGGAAACTGTCGCTGCAGCGTCAGACGCAGAAGGCGAGGAAGAAACTGAAAGTGAAGGATCCGATGAGAATGCGCAGGCTGACGATGCCAGTAATCTGGAGATGTTTGACGACAGTGCAGAGGAACTGAATGTAGAGACAGAAGCAGACAGCTCTGAGAATGTAGAACTGGAAGCAGAAGTGGAAAATGGTTTTTCGGATGGAGAAGCTGTGATAGCTGGTGCGGGTGACAGTTCGAAAGTTGTTGACAGTGGAAGCTGTGGAAGTAACGCTACTTATACGCTGTATGGGGATGGACGGCTTGTGATTGAGGGTAGTGGAATTGTAGATGAATATTTTAACAGTATCACCAGTAACGATAAAAAAATAAAAAGTGCGGAAATTGGGGAAGGAATTACAGCTCTTAAGGTTTCGGAGGGAGCAGGAGTATTTGAAAATTGTAGTGATTTGAGCACTGTGACACTGCCGAAAAGTTTAACGACCTTGGGTAATTGGACATTTTCAAACTGTGAAAGCCTAAGTACAATCGTATTGCCGGAAAGTTTAACAAATATTGGAAAATATGCATTCCGTTGTTGTAATAATTTAAATAACGTCACTATTCCTCAGGGAGTAACAACGATAGAAAGTTATACATTCTCTGAATGTAGTGGCTTACAGAATGTTGTATTACCAGAGAGCGTAACGACTATTGGAGAGAGCGCATTTCAGTATTGCAGTAACCTGAGCAGTGTTAATATTCCTAAAAGTGTAACATCAATAGGACAGAGAGCATTTGACCACTGTGAAAAACTGAATAATATTGTATTACCGGAAGGTCTTGCAACTGTTGAAGAAGGTACGTTTTATAATTGCAGTAGCCTGAGCAGCATCAATATTCCAAACAGTGTGACATCAATTGGAAAGGTTGCGTTTGCGAATTGCAGTGAATTAGGAGGCGGTATTGTTTTACCGGACAGCCTGACAACCTTAGGAGAGAATGCGTTTGCATATTGTGAGAAGCTCAGTAGTGTAACACTTTCCAAAAATCTGAAAAGTATAGAAGCGAATACCTTTTATAATTGCAGCAGCTTAACAGCTATTGAAATTCCGGATAGTCTGACAGATATAGGAACAGGAGTATTTTCCGGCTGTTCAGATTTGAGAAGTGTTAAACTTCCATCCGGACTTAAACGTATAAATAATTCTATGTTTTCAGGGTGCGGAAGATTGAACAGTATTGTAATTCCAGACGGTGTCACAGAAATTGGAGAAGCGGCTTTTTCAGGCTGTGGAAGACTGACGGAAATTAATCTGCCAGCTGGAGTGACAACGATTGAAGCTGGCGCATTTAGTAGCACTGGCGTAACAGAGTTTAAATTACCGAATGGTCTGAAAACAATCGGAGACAGTGCATTTTCAAGTGATCAATACAGTACGATGATAGTTCCGGGATCCGTAACAGATATAGGAAAATATGCATTTGCAAGGAATGACAATTTAAAAACTGTTGAACTTCCGGACAGTATCACCGAGATCAAAGACAGTATATTTTATGATGACTATAATCTTGAAAGCATAAAACTGCCGAAGAACCTGAAGACAATAGGTGAGCATGCATTTACCTGGTGTCGTAGCATTAAGAGTCTGGAAATTCCAGACAGTGTGACAGAAATTGGGGAATATGCATTTTCAGCCTGTTATGGTCTCGAAACAATTCATTTGCCAAAAGGGCTGACAAATGTTGTATATGGTACATTTGTAGACTGCAGTAAACTTACAGACATCACCATCCCGGAAAATGTAACTAAGATTGACACCGATGCATTTAAAGGCTGCCAGGCGCTCAGAAGCGTTTACATTCCAGGGAATTCTGTAAAAATCGAGAAACGTGCGATCGGCTACAATTCAGATACCGAGAAGAACAGTACACTTGTGCTCATAGGCCATAAAGGCTCCACAGCCGAAACCTACGCAGCAGGAGAAAACTTCGCATTCCACAATGTTACAGATCCGTTGACACATTATGCAAGTGTTGAGCCAACCTGTATAAACGAGGGAAATATTGAATACTGGCATTGCAATGTATGCGGAAAAGATTTCAGCAATGAGGCAGGAACCGTAGTTTCCGGTGAGACAAAAATCGAGAAGCTTGAACATAAATTTACATGGGTTGACTGGAAAGAAGCAACCTGTACGGAAGATGGAAACAGAGGTTACTGGCATTGTGAATCCTGCGGAAAAAATTATGATGATACATACAATGGAAATGAATTAGAATCTGTAGTATATCCTGCAACAGGCCATGAACTGGAATTAGTTCCGGGATTAGCTGCCAATTGCTGGAACTCAGGCAGACGTGAATACTATCAGTGCATGAAATGCGGAAAGTGTTTTCTGGACAAAGAGGCAAAAAAGGAGATTTTTGATCCGAATGATGAGTTGATTACTCCTATACTGGGGCATGAATGGTCAGAATGGAAATTGCGGGAGATTGCAACAGGTGCTCATGGATACCAGATTGGAAAAAGCTACCCGATAGATGCATCAGAGGCTTATCAGAATGAGAGAACTTGTAAGCGGTGCGGACAGATAGAATTTGGAGAAATTCTGACTTATACGGTCCATGTTAATGTAGATCAGATCACCCTGAAATATGGTCAGTCCACAACTGCAGTCCGTGCTTCTGGTTTTACAAAAGGAGATTATGTAAAGAGTGTAACAGCAAGAAATAAGAATCTTGTAACAGTGTCCAATGTCAGCAAAAATGGTACATTCAAACTTACTGCAAAAAACAGATCCGGAAAAACGTATGTGGATATTAATTTAAAAAGTGGAGTATCAGTTGCTGTAATGATAACTGTTCAGAAAGGCAAGGTATCCACCCGCTACATCACAAACCTGAAATCCACCCGCATCTACAAAGGAAAAACAGTAACTCTGAAACCAGTTCTTGACCCGATCACAAGTCAGGATAAGGTTACATACAGCACTTCCAACAAGAATATTGCAACTGTAAATTCCAAAGGTGTTGTCACAGGAAAACAGGTAGGCACTGCCAAGATCACAGTAAAAGCCGGAAGCAAAAAATCAGTTGTTACTATCAAGGTAATGCCAAAAGTCAAAACAACAAAACTCACCGGTGTACCAAAAACAAAGACCGTGAACAGAGGAAAAACCTTCACCATCAAAGCCGTTGCAACACCAAGAAATACTGATGAGAAGGTCACTTATAGATCATCCAACAAAAAAATCGCAACTGTCACATCCAAAGGTGTTGTAAAAGGCATCAGAAAAGGAACTGCAACTATCACCGTTCAGAGTGGTTCTAAAAAACTGACCTGTAAGGTAACGGTTAAATAATTCAAGGGATATTAGCAATCCGCATTTGTTATTTGCTCATAGTTATATCTTATATGTTTGAGCACGCAAAACAGACTGGAGCTTGATAAGAATATATATCAGGTTTTCAGTCTGTTTTTATATGTCTGAAGAATTATGTCGAAAAAATTTCATTGCGGAATAATGATATAAAAGCGTATAATTAAATGGAAGAAATAGTGGTTATCGAATAAAGATGTTTTATCAGATAGAAGGGGGCGGGATTATGCCGGTATCGATGAAGACATTGTTGGAACAATACACAAAAATATTACAGAAAATATATGGGAAACATTTGAAAAGTGTTATTTTATACGGCTCATATGCCAGAGGAGATTATAGAGAAGATTCTGATATCGATATTATGATTCTCCTTGATCTGTCTGATATAGATATTAAGCAGTATCGTCATGAATTGGCAGGAGAAACTTTTGATTTTAATATGGATCATGATCTTGATATTAAGCCAATTGCAAAAAGTGAAAAACATTTTCTGAATTGGGTTGATGTTTATCCATTTTATGCAAATGTAAAGAAAGAGGGGGTAAAATTATTTGATGCAGCCTGATGAAAAAGGAACGCAAAAAGATCTTATTTTTTATCGGATTGAAACTGCCCAAAGTGATATTAAAGCTGCGGAAATTCTTTTGAATGCAAAAGAATTTCGAGGTGCTAATAATCGGGCATATTATGGTATTTATCATGCTTTTTATATTGCAACAAGAGAAGAAGCAGAAGAACAGATAGAAACGGGTAAACAATTATTGGAATTGATAGAAGAATATATCAAAAGAAAATTAAAGGACAATAATAAGTGATGATCGCAAAAAATACCTTCCACAGTAACTCTGTGTAAGGTATTTTTTTGTAGTGTGCCTTGCCTGGTAATGTAATGCTAAATGAGATGGGCAAGGCGCAGAATCCGGGTGGTCTACTGGAAGATGCAGGCAAAAAAAGAACACGTTTTCACAAAATAAGATTGACTTTTTTCAAAACTCTTATTATCATATAAAACATATTTAATTACTATGAAATAAGGAATGATAAAAAGTTCTGTTACACTGATGATGCTGAGTTACATAGATGACGTTGAGCAGCTTACAGGACTGGTAGCGGGTAGACTTTTTTCAGAGGGAGGGGACGGGTACATGTCCATCAAGAAGATCGCAGAAAAGGCAGGGGTTTCACCGGCGACGGTTTCCAGAGTTTTGAATAATCCCAATTATAAATGTTCTGTTTCCGGACTCAGGGATAAGATATGGAAAACAGCTATCGAGATGAATTATGTGCCCAACGAGGCGGCCCGGAATCTGAAAAAAGGCGTTTCCGCAAAGCAGGAGAAAACCTGGTACATCAATATCCTGATGACAAGAACCGATTCTTCCACAACGGATCCGTTTTTTGCGGAGCTCCTTCGGGTGATCGAAAGTGAGATCCATGATAAAAACTGCATTCTTTCCAAAGTATGGTATATGTCTGTGTTTTCCGATGACCGGAAGTGCCGAAGGGAGAATCTGGACCGGCTGATCGACGGAATGTATGACGAGGTGGAAGGGAAAAGGGACGGACTGATCATCATCGGCAGATGTAATAAAGAGGCTTTGAAGAAGTTGAATAAGAAGTATAAGAGTGTGGTATCGGTGAACCGGAATTCTACCAATTATGAAGTGGATGAGGTCCTTTGTGATGGGAAAAAGATCGCAGCAGCGGCAGTGGAATATCTGATCTCCCTGGGTCACAAAAATATCGGATATATTGGCCAGTGTCACAGCGAGGACCGGTATAACGGGTATCTGGAAACACTGAAGAAGCATGATCTGGATGTGATACCGGAGTATGTTATCGAAACAAAGCAGACTGAGGCCGAGGGCTACGAGGCCATGGAAAAGTTCTTTCAGTCGGACGACATGCCAACCGGAATCTACTGTGCCAATGATATTTCGGCGATCGGAATGCTGAAGTGCCTGAATAAATTTCGGAACCGGTATTATATGCCTTCGATCATATCCAGCGATGATATACAGGAGGCACAGTTTACCAGACCGATGCTGACAACGGTGAGCCTGCCCAAGGAGGATATGGGAAAATTTGCATTATACCTGCTGCTGGACCGGCTGAAGGGCGGGCATTCCGGTATTGTGCGAATGGAGCTGGAAGGCAGACTGATGATACGGAACAGCTGCAGCAGTGTGGAGGACAGTATGTGGAGCGATTATTGTATCTGAGGATTGCGGATGCGCAGATATAGTGACAGACAGGATGCGGATGCGCTATGACCAGAGTATTTCGTGAAAACGTTTTCAGATATTCCTATTTAATTAATGGGAATAATATGGTTTAATGTATTCAATTCAAATAAAAAAATTACAGAACCACAGTAAACGGAAAGAACAGGTATGATTTGACAGCGAAATGAAGCAGTTACATTGGTGGGAAAAAGATTTCCAAATAAAAATGTGGTTGTAAAGGAGTACACAGATCATGAAAAGAAAACGCATTGCAGGTGTCTGTATCACACTGGCAGCAGTGGTACTGGCAGGAACTTTTGCAGTATCGGGAAACAATACAAAAGATAAAAATCATGTGGAGATCATCAATGTGTCCTATGATCCGACCAGAGAATTTTATGAAGCATATAATAAGATTTTTTCAAAATATTGGAAAGAGGAAACAGGTCAGAGTGTGGATGTGATCCAATCTCATGGCGGTTCCGGAAAGCAAGCCCTTGAGATTTCCAATGGACTTCCTGCGGATGTGGCGACACTTGCATTGGAATATGATATCGATGCGATCCGGAATGCCGGTCTGATCGACAAGGGCTGGATCGATGAATATCCGGATGACAGTGCTCCTTATACTTCCACCATTGTATTTCTTGTTCGGAAGGGAAATCCGAAGAATATCCACGACTGGGATGATCTGACAAAGGATGGTGTGGGGGTGATCACCCCCAATCCGAAAACCTCCGGTGGTGCCCGCTGGAATTATATGGCAGCCTGGGCTTATGCCAATGAGAAATATAACGGCAACGAGACAGAGATGAAAGCCTTTATCAAGAAGCTTTACAAAAATGTCCTGGTTCTGGATTCCGGAGCAAGAGGTGCCACAACCTCTTTCGTGGAAAACGGGCAGGGTGATGTGCTGATCGCCTGGGAAAATGAAGCGTTTCTTTCTGTAAGGGATAATCCGGATGATTACGAGATCGTAACGCCGGGCATCAGTATCCTGGCACAGCCATCCGTTGCTGTTGTAGATGAAAATGTGAAAAAGCATGATAATGCAGAAGCTGCGAAAGCATATCTGAAATATCTGTATTCCGATGAAGCTCAGGAGCTGATCGCGGAGAATTACTATAGGCCGGTTGATCAGACGATCCTGAAAAAGCATGCAGATACTTTTAACCTGAAGGTGAAGCTGACAACGATCAAAGATTTCGGCGGCTGGGATGCAGTTCAGAAAAAGCATTTCGCAGACGGCGGAGTGTTTGATGAGATCTATGAAGAGTAGAAGAGCCTGAGATTTTGTAACAGATCAGAGAGTTGTAGAAGAGTCAGAGATTTGCAACAGATTAGAGAATTGTAGAAGAGTCAGAGATTTGCAGCAGACCGGGAATTTGTAACAGATCAGAAACTTAGAATAGAAAAGAGGGGAAACAGAAATGAAGAAACAACAGAGTAAACGTGTGATACCAGGCTTTGGACTGACAATGGGAGTGACTTTGGCGATGCTGAGTATCGTAGTTCTGATCCCTCTTGCGTCTCTGGCAGTATACTCGGCGCGGCTGGGTTTTCGGGAATTTATTGAGGTGATCACACGGCCGAGGGTTTTGTCCGGATTCTATGTAAGCTTTATTACCGCATTTGCGGCCACAGTGATCAATGCTATTATGGGCCTGGTCCTTGCGTGGGTGCTGGTAAGATATGATTTTCCGGGAAAAAGGATCATGGATGGAATGATCGAGCTGCCTTTCGCACTGCCGACTGCAGTTGCCGGTATCTCACTGACATCCCTGACATCCGATAAAGGTCTGGTGGGAAGCTTTTTTGCAAATTTCGGTATTAAGATCGCATATACCAGAATCGGTATCACGGTGGCATTGATCTTTGTGGGAATCCCTTTTGTAGTCAGGGCCATTCAGCCGGTTCTGGAGAAGCTGGACGGTTCCTATGAGGAGGCGGCCCGTGTCATGGGTGCAAAGCCATTCACCGTTTTTCTCAGAGTTATTCTTCCGGAGCTTCTGCCGGCAATGCTTTCCGGGGCGGGACTTGCCTTCGGACGCTGCCTGGGAGAATACGGAAGTGTTGTTTTTATCGCAGGAAACAAGCCTTACTATACAGAGATCACGCCGCTGATCATCATGTCAAAGCTTCAGGAGTTTGACTATGAAAGCGCAACAGCTATCGCACTGGTTACACTGGCAGTATCATTCCTGATCCTGTTTGGTGTGAATCTGGTGCAGGCAAGAAATACGAAACGTATCAGAGGGAGGGATGCATAATGGATGAAAAAAAGAAGCAGGCTTCCGGGCCGGTGAAATGGATCCTTATCGGGATTTCCGTGATCTTTCTTTTTGTGATGCTGGTACTGCCTCTGGTGGTTGTTGTAACCCAGGCGCTGAGCAAGGGCTGGCAGTGCTACGTGCAGGCAGTGACAGATGAGTACACGCTGAAAGCGCTGAAGCTGACCATTGGGGCGACGGCTGCGGCTGTTGTATGCAACACGATCTTTGGTCTGTGTGCGGCATGGACAATGACCAGATTTCATTTTCGGGGAAAAAAGCTCCTTACCACTTTGATCGATGTTCCGGTTACAGTGTCACCGGTTATCGCAGGTCTTATCTATATCCTGGTTTTTGGAAAGCAGAGTCCTCTTTATTCTGTTCTTGAAAGTGCAGGGATACAGATCGTGTTTGCAGTTCCTGGAATTGTCCTGGCAACGATCTTTGTCACATTTCCATTTGTGTCCAGAGAGATCATACCGGTTCTGGAATCTATAGGGTCCGATGAGGAAGAGGCGGCAGCACTGATGGGAGCAAAAGGCTGGACGATTTTTACCAAGGTGACATTTCCGCATATCAAGTGGGCATTTCTCTATGGTGTTGTGCTGTGTACAGCCAGAGCCATGGGAGAGTTTGGAGCTGTGTCCGTACTGTCCGGACATCTCCGTGGAAAAACAAATACACTTCCGCTTCATGTGGAAATTCTTTATAACGAATTCCAGTATGTTCCGGCATTTGCGGTTTCTTCGATTCTGGTGATCCTGGCGGTGACCCTTCTGATTGCAAGAAATGTTCTGGAGCATAAAGGAAAGGGGGAAAAAGGCGATGTACGTTGAGTTAAGAAATATCAATAAAACATATGGGGATTACAAGGCATCTGATAACGTAAGCTTTGGCATCGAAAAGGGGAAGCTGATCGGTCTTCTGGGGCCCAGCGGAAGTGGAAAAACTA